>LWDU01039414.1_pt2 | contig 50071 bp, 42 predicted proteins | sample 727161 | NCBI WGS metagenome assembly LWDU01 (sample SAMN04566230, study PRJNA314399) | hydrothermal vent metagenome | isolation source: deep sea hydrothermal plume seawater | place: Mexico: Gulf of California, Guaymas Basin | collected 2004-07-11
TCCCTGAGCGCTACGAAGTTCGCAAATCTGAAGACGGCATCTACCTGCACTGCGACGACGCACCCCGGGTTCGCGTCTGGATCGACCCCAAGCAAACTTTTTCTGAGGCCGACGCTCGAGCACTTGGCGCCCGCAATATTTTTCTCGATGGAGCGGGCGATTTCCCGCCGAAACTCGACAACAAGGCCCGGCTCTACAACCTCGATCACCATCAGGGCTGTATCCGGCCCTTTACTTTGGCGACCTGTGAACAGGCACTGGTCATGGTGATGAATGGCCTCGAACTCGACGAGGGTGACTGGACGCTCTACGCCAACGAGCCCGATCTCGACACGTTGTTCGCCGTGTGGGTCCTGCTCAATTTTAGGCGTATTCCGAAGCTCAGCAGTCGTTCGAAGGACACGCTGCTCCCACTTCTCCGGCTCGAAGGTGCGATCGACGCCAACGGCGCCGAGCTCTCGGACTACTGTGGCCTCACCCAAAACACCCTGCGAGAAGCCCGCTCTCGCCTCGACACGTTGCACACCCTCGAAAAGGAATTCCGGGCGAAGGAACGCTGGCCTGAATTTGACATTCGCGGCTTCACCGCCGCCATGCTGGGCGAACTCGATCAGCTCGTTTACACCCGGGCCGACTTTCAAGACCACACGAGCATCGAAGAAATTCTGGGCCATCTCGAAATCGACGATCGCAAAGTCGCAGTGGCGTGTCGCGATCGGTCGGGCATCTACGAAGCGGAACGCAGCCTTAAGAACCGATTTGGCGACCAGCTCGGCATCATCGTCCTCGAAAAATCGAACGAGGAAGACAACCGCGAGTTCACTCTTCGCCGAGTCTCCGCACTTTTAAACTTTGACCTCGCGCCCGCCTACGATCTGCTCAACCTCGTTGACCCCGCTGTAAACGGACGCCCACCTGGCAATCGGTGGGGTGGCTCCGACGACATCGGGGGTTCTCCGCGTACTTCCGGCACGCAGCTTTCAGCCAACGATGTCTTGCGTTTGTTGCAGCGCGCGTACGAACGCAAAACCAGTCGTCAGAAGAACTGGCCTTGGTTTGCCGCGACCACAACCACTACTGCGATGATTCTCATGTCGAGCATCGCCGCATTCATCGGCACAGCAGCGGTGGGTCTTCGAACCGGTGCTCTTGAATCCCTCACCCGGGGTGGTGCAGGTCTAGTCGCCATGTCGCTCGTGGCGCTCGCCTTTGCGCTGCCGACAACGTTTAGTGCATCTGAACGACGCCCCTGGTTGTACGGCTGGCGCCGACCCGCTGGACATGACTGGCTTTATCTCGTGCCCGCCGTGCTCCTTTGTGCACTTCCCGCGAACGCTCTCGCGCCCAAGAACCTCGAGTACGAAACCGCGTCCCTCGTGACGGCGTTCGTCGTCGTGTGTCTGGCCGCAGTCGCAACCGAGGCGTGGTTTCGAGGGGTTGTACACGGCTGGTACTTGTTCCGCGGCCCGACTCAAAGGGTCGACGGCCGATGGATGCTTTCGCGCGCCGCGTCAGTTTCGAGCTTCCTGTACATGCTCAGCTACATCTTGCTCGCGTACGCCTGGAACATCACCAACGCAAACCCGTTTCCCCAATCGCCGTTCGAAATCGCGAGCCTTGTGATAGCCGGGCTCGGCGGCGGCGTTGCCCTCGCGATGATCCGCGAACGATCGCTGAGTATCTGGCCCGGAGTCGGGGCACAGATTTTGGCTGCAACGGTCGCCGGCGGACTGGCCCTAGGCGGGGTCTCGCTCTTTTAGCGGGCTGCAAGAACTCCGGACCGAGCCAGGCGCCTGGATTTTCGGTTCGATCGAGGCACGGGAACACCCCTGGAGCTTGCCCCAGCAAGTTTTCGCTACGAAGAGCGAGCCGGAAAGAAGGGTGCATGGCGACGGGATTGGGTTCTTCCTCAGGCCGCTAGACCGAAGGCGTAGACTCATCGCTCTCGCGGCTACTTCGCTGAGCTTCGCAAGTCTCGCGGCAACCCGAGCCCGCGTTCTCCGATGATGTTGAGCTGGATGTTCGTGGCACCGCCCGCGATCGCGGGACCGTGGGAGAAGATGTACTGCTCAACGTATCCGGACGGGGTATGGGTGCGGGCATAGCTCGCGAAGTCCTCTTCCCTCGGCGCCAACATCCCGTCGGCACCCAACAGGTCGTATGCCAGGCTCGTGATCATCTGCATCGCGTCCGTCGAATACAACTTGTTCATCATCATTGGCAGCACGACTTTCATTTCTTCGCCACGAATGGCTGCCGTCATCTGTCGCAAGTTCGACATCTCGGCCGTTCGTACGAAGCCTTCGATTTCGGCGAGACGATTGCGGATGATCGGGTCTTCGATCGACGGGCGTCCGTCGCGCAACGTGTTGCGTGCCAATTCGACCGCTGCGTCGAAATGCTCGCGCATCATGTTCGGGTTTCCGATTAAGTTGCGTTCGTGTTTGAGCGTGGCACGGGACACGGCCCAGCCTTCGCCGCGCTGTCCGACGATGTGGTCGGCGGGGGTACGGGCATCGGTAAAAAACACTTCGTTGAAGTCGAGTCCACCCGTCATCTGCTTTAGGGGACGAACTTCAATCCCAGGCTGATCCAGATTCACGAGCAAATACGAAATGCCACCGTGCCGGGGAGAGTCGGGCTCGGTGCGGAACAGCCCAAACAGGTAGTCCGCCTCCATCGCGTTGCTCGTCCAGATCTTCTGGCCGTTGATCACCCACTCGTCACCGTCGAGTACCGCGGCGCATTGCAGCGAGGCCAGGTCACTTCCCGCTCCCGGCTCGCTATAACCCTGACACCAGCGAACTTCACGCCGCAAAGTCGGCGGCACGAACTTTCGTTTTTGTTCTTCAGAACCAAACTCGAGCAACGTGGGCGCAAGCAGACCGGGGCCTTGATCGATTCCGTTTCCGGGCGCACCCGTACGGGCGTATTCTTCTGCGATAATTGCACCCTTGAGAACGTCGGGTTCTTGCCCGGCCCCACCGTACTCTTTGGGAATCTCGAAATAGACGTAGCCCGCTTCGATCCCGCGTTCGCGGAAGATACGCTCCTGTTCCTCTTTCGGGAGCTTGGCTTCGTCACCGGTTAGCGGCCAGCCCTTGAGGAACTCTTGTAGCTGCTTTCGATATGCGACGTACGCATCGCTGAAATTCATATCCATGTCGCTACCACCCGGCCATTGTCGCAACGCGACTTCGATGCACGTCCGGCAAACCAAACGCGGCGCGATTGAACATCGCGCGCTTGTACCACATTTGTACGTCGCACTCCCAGGTAAACCCGAGCCCACCATGGAGTTCGACCGCGGCACGTGCCGTCAACATGGCACGCTCCGTAATGTGCGCCTTCACAAGCGCCGACGCGCGTTCCGATTCGGCGGGCAAGTGGTCGAACGCGTGGGCGGCGTGCCAGTAGAGCGCGCGGGTCGGTTCAATGTCCGTCGAGAGCCGTGCCAGGGTGTGCTTCACACTTTGGAACTGACCGATGACGGTTCCGAACTGTTCGCGTGTTTTTGCATATTCGGTCGACATTCGGATCAACTCAGTCGCGGCACCAAAGCTGTCCGCGGCCAACAGAATGAGGGCGGCATCGGCTACGCGCTTGCTGGCACTCTGCCCCGCTTCCAACAGTTCGGCGGGCGTGTTCTCGAGGACGACTTTAAAAACCGGCCGGCTTCGATCGATGCCGCCAACGTCTTCAACAGTGACGCCTTCGGCGTTGCGTTCGACCAGTGCGAGACGGCCCCGAGAGCATCCGACAATGAATACGTCGGCAAGGTCTGCGTGGGGGACATAAATTTTTACGCCGCTGAGCTTGCCGTCGACTTCATCGACACTCCATTCCGACGGGTCCCAGGCGCTGTTTTCTTCCGCAGCCGCGTAGGTGCCAACGACGTCGCCCTCGGCGAGTCGGGGAAGCCATGCCTTCTTCTGGGCTTCGCTTCCGCCGTGAATGAGGGCCAGGGATGCAAGGGCGTGTCCGAAAAACGGGCTGGGAAGGCACGCCCCTCCGATGACTTCAGTCACCAAAGCGAGATCGAGGAGTTCCATCTCGGCGCCGCCATATTCTTCGGGAATCACAAGCCCGGCGAGGCCCATTTCGACGATGCCCTTCCACACGGCGGTATCCGTGCCGGTGCCAGCCTCGAAAATTTCGCGCAGCCTTGCCGGCGGGCATTCATTGGCGACAAATCCGCGTACGGTCTCCTGAAGCATTTCCTGCTCCAGTGTGAGGCCGAAGTCCATCTTGATTACTCCGTCTGGTCTATTTTGAAACGCGGATACTAGCTCCGAATCAACGGTGCGCCGCCTTCGCCTGGCTCGCTATGCGCAGCTTTCGTTGAACACGCAAGCGTGTCCAACGATGCGTGTGCAGTGCGTATGCGACGGTCAATTGATTAGACCGTTCGGTCCATCGAAATTGATCAGATCGATTGACGTTCGACACGAGGTGTTAGGCTCGCGGATTGCGTGGCCTAGCCGGTCGCTTCGACTAAGCGGCATCGACACGACATAGACGAACTCAAGGAGAACAATCATGCAGGTAGACGGCGGACTCTTCGGTGACCTCGGCAAAGTACCCGAACGCGCGCGACTCCTCGAAGCGTCGGGCTACGACGGCGCCTTTAGTGCCGAGGTTTCCTCGGACCCGTTCTTCCCTTTGGTCCTTGGAGCCGAGCACACCGAACGCATCGAACTGCTGACGGGGATCGCGGTCGCGTTTGCGCGCAACCCGATGAACATGGCGAACATCGCCCACGACTTGAACGCGTTCTCCAAGGGTCGTTTCATTCTTGGCATTGGCTCTCAAATTCGGCCGCATATCACCAAACGGTTTTCGATGCCGTGGTCTCACCCTGCCGCGCGAATGCGCGAATACATTTTGGCGATGCGCGCGATCTGGGATTGCTGGTACGAAGGCAAGCCCCTCGCGTTCGAAGGCGAGTTCTATCAACACACCTTGATGACGCCGATGTTCGTGCCTGCCGAACTTCAGTACGGACCGCCGCGTGTCCTGCTAGCGGCCGTTGGTCCCAAGATGGCCGAAGTCGCGGGCGAAACGGCGGACGGAGTACTCGCTCACGCGTTCACCACCGAGCGCTACATGCGCGAAGTCACGATCCCTGCGGTCGAGCGCGGACTGGCGGCGTCGGGCCGCAGCCGAAGTTCGTTTCAGGTGGCCTGCCCCATGTTCGTCGTAACCGGCGTCGACGAAGAAGCGATGGCGAATTCAATGGGCGCCCATCGGAAACAGATCGCCTTCTACGGATCGACCCCCGCCTATCGGCCCGTCCTCGAGATGCACGGTTGGGGAGATCTCCAACCTGAGCTCAACATCCTGTCCAAACGGGGGGAGTGGGACGCCATGGGAGACCGCATCACCGACGACATTCTGAACGAGTTTGCGATCGTCGCAGAGCCGAAGGACGTACCGCGCTTGGTGAAGGAACGCTGCGGCGACATCTTGGATCGTTTCGTCTGCATGATGGAACTGCCGGACGTCGATCAACAACGTGAGTTCGTGCAGGCGTTCAAGGAGTAGTTCGAAGTAGACGCGGCGAGGTCCAGCGTAGGAGCTAGCGACCGAGTCGTTCGAACACCGCTTGGGGTGTCTCCGACGAGGGACTTCCAACTACAAGCGTCGCGAGCGGTTGCTCGATCGTAAGACAGTGGGCTTCGGCGCGGTCGATTCCGCGGTTCACAAGTTCCGAAACCAACACACGCTTTACAACGACACCCATCTGGTCAGCGGTCACCGTTCGCGCTTCGAGCACCGCGGTTTTGAGTGCAATTCGGACGGTGCCCCGCGATTCGAGACGTCGAGGGCCGTCAGACCTTCGATCAGCTCACACACGAAGTCGAACACCACCGAATCCGCCATCCGCACTTCCCCTTCAACCACAACTTGCCTGCCAACCAAACCAAATTGCTTCTGGAACAAGTGTCGGGTCGAGTTCGATCGTTCTTGAGGAAAAGCCCTAGCGACGCGAAGTGCGTGATGCGTCAGTTTCAGGTGCACAGCAGAATCCCAACGCGCGTGGACGCACCCGCAAAAATGGCAAAATCGAAGCGCTTCAGACGGTCAGCTCTCGTCGTCGGACAGGTTACGCAATTCGCGGTGCGCCAGAAGTTGATCGACTTGGTCGTCGCTGATGTGTGGCAGCAGCGGACTGGTTTCGAACGCCGGGTCGATGAACAACCCGACCGCCGACGCAGTTGGCGCGCCATCGAGTAGGATCGCGCCTTCGGTCGTGATTTTACGGCTGTCGACGTGCTTTACCTGCGCTTCGAACGAAAGGTCGCGAAATAGCGGCGTCGGACGGTGATAGGAAACCTTCAAGTCTGCCGTCATCCCGTAGGTTCCGTTCGCGCCGTTTGCATGACCGAGCAGTTGATCGAAGATCAATGCGACAACGCCACCGTGAATGCAGCCCGGAGGCCCCTCGTATGCGAGATCGAGGTTAAGCGTCCCGCGTACGATATTGCCTTCGACCTCGACATCGAGCGGCGGGAAGATCGGGTTGCAGTGCCACGTGGCCGCACTCGCGGGATAGTAGGGCCGCATGTCATTCTCGCCGGGTTCGATCGAACTGAGGAGTCGAGGATCGCTCCCCTTTCGAGCGATCGTTTCGAGCCGCTCGTTGAGGACTTCGACTTCCGCCTGCACACGTCGAAGCTCCGATTCGTTTGAGTCGATGCGAATCATGGTCGCGGCGAGTTTTCTCACGCTGTTCGCGAGTTCCAACAATGCAGCGGGGGGCTGTGTTCCAATTTCGATTATGGTGGCGTCCATGGATCCTCATTCAAATTTGTGCGCGCAACTTTTAGCGCGCAGATTTCGGTACGCAGTTTTCAGTCCGCCAACACGAACCAGTGCACAGCGCCGCACCCCGTACCCAGGCGTACGGCGGCGAGATGACATGCCCTCTTCCGGTTGCCGACTGGTTTGATGGCAGATCGCGCCCAACAATTCCAGCGGCCCGCGGAACTGAATGGCGGTATCGTGCGATGCCGCGCGCATAATGCTCTGTATCACTCCAAAAAAAGGGAATCCGACCATGCCCGAATCCGCACTTCTCACTCAAATTGACGGCCACGTCCTCACGGTCACGATCAACCGCCCCAAGAAAAAGAACGCGGTCGACGCCGAAGTTCTCTGCGGCCTGAGCGATGCCTGGCGCACCCTAGACAGCGAGAGCGCACTGCGCGTGTGCATTTTGACCGGGACCGGAAAAGATTTCTGCGCCGGCATGGATCTCAGCGTCATCAACAAGCTCACTGCGGGCACGCCCCCGGAGAACGAATTCGAGGAGCGCCTCAAGACAGAGCCCAACATCATTATGGATGGCTGGCTCAAGACCTACCGGCCGACAAAGCCCGTCATCGCCGCGGTCGAAGGTTTCGCGTTGGCGGGCGGAACCGAAATTTTGCAGGGCACTGACATCCGAGTTGCAGCGGAGAGCGCGGTGTTCGGCGTGACCGAAGCGCGCAGGGCGCTCTTCCCGATGGCGGGGTCTACCGTCCGCTTGCCACGACAGATCCCCTATACCATCGCCCTCGAAATGCTTCTCACCGGCGCGGATTACTCCGCCCGGCAGTGCCTCGAATTTGGCTTGGTCGGCCATGTCGTTCCCGACGGCCAGGCACTTGTGAAGGCACGTGAGATTGCCGAAGTCATCGCGGGCAACGGCCCCATCGCGGTGCGCGCGATTTTGAAGTCGGTGCGCGACAGCTTCGGCCTGCCTGAACAACAAGCATTCAATGAGAAGGAGATGCCCTGTGGCATCCCCGTGTTTTCATCAGCCGACGCGAGGGAAGGACCGACGGCTTTTCTCGAAAAGCGAAAGCCCGTTTTCCAAGACAAGTAGTTCGCCTCGTCGGTCGGCATGCAGGCTACGTTCATAACGCAAGCAACGTGCATCAATTCCATCACGCGCTTGAAGTCCGGGGACAAGCGCAAGCTTTTCTCGACCGGGTTGTCGAAGCTTCGTCGCTTTCATTGAGCTGGCGGTCATTGACTAAGGCCTACGTCTCACTAAGGAGACGTGCGCGCGTGGGTGCCCTTCGATGTCAACACCGACAATCACCAACGAAGATCTTCGCAACGACGCCCTCGCTGACGTGGTCGCAGGGTTCGAGACCAGCCAACGCAGTCCGCTGGTTGCCGTCGCGATGGCGATGGGAATTGCAGGCACCATCCTCGCGGCTGCGAACGACTGCGGCGCGAGTTGGATGCTCTTCTTCTTCTGTGCATGCGCGGTCGGGGAAGAGGTTCGCAACTTCAATGTCCCGGTTCGATGAAGCATCGTTGCGCTACTCGGCCAAATGGCTTGGGTCGCATATGGCGCAGATGCGTCGGCGTTCGCCGCCACCCTCGGCGGCGCGGCGATTGCTCTTCCTTTGGCTTGATCCTCACTTCGGCCCCCTAAGGATGTATCGCCGACTCCGCTGCGAGGGTTTCGGCGGAGGCTGAGCCACCTGTAGCCCAGCTACAGCCAAGTTCTGCAATCGAGAGATCCGACGAGAACGTCACGTCTTTGCCGACTGCCAGACTCTCCCAGCGGGCTGCTAGTATGCGCCGCGGAGGAGCCATGGCGGTACTACATTTTTCGCACAGCGGGGTCTGCGTCTCAGACATCGAACGCTCGACTGCGTTCGATCGGGATGTGCCTGGCTTCACGCGGCATCATCATCTTCATTTGAACGGCGAAGCTGATTCGACAGCCGTCAAAGTAAAAGACGCCAAACTCGACGTGGTCTATCTCAAGCGAGACGTCACGATGGTCGAAATTCTTCGCTTCGCCGAACCCGCTCCAACCCGCGATGCGGTGCCGCGCGAGATGAACCGTAGGGGCCTCACGCATTTCTCCTTGAACGTCGACGAAATTGCAGAAGTCAGTCCCGATGTAGTTGCTGCGGGCAGACGCGTCATGCAAGAGACTCAGGTCGGCACACCGAACGACAAGTCGTGCGTCTTCGTGACGGACCCAGACGGCTGTTTGATCGAACTCGTAAAAAGTCCCGCCGGCCCGATTCCCACTCCAACCACCTGACCTTGTACGCTGAAGAAGCGTCCTACTTAGAAGTGAAATTATCGATGAATCGATTTGTCCCAAGCCTGCCCCTGCAACCTTCTTTTACTGTGACGTTGTTGTTCACCAAGTTGTCGTTCGTCGCGTGGTTGCTCGCAGCCTTCCTCACACTTCCGTTCCAAGCGCTTGCCGACCCATTCGTCGAAGGCACCAAGGAGCGCGAGGCTTGCGCCGATCGCGACTCCAACAGACGCGCGTTGTTCGGTGACCTTCATGTCCACACCGGATTTTCCCTCGATGCCAGTACGATGGGCACCCGAGCGCGCCCGGCCGACGCCTACCGTTTCGCCTGGGGTGAACGCGTCGGTATCCAGCCCTTCGACGACGGCGGGCGACCGATGAGAACCATTCAGCTCGATCGCCCCCTCGACTTCGCTGCGGTGACGGACCACGCGGAATTGCTCGGCGAAACCCGCATTTGTAATTCTCCTGAGATGCAGGGTTACGACTCGTTGGTATGTCGCATCTACCGGACATGGCCGCGGGTATCCTTTTTTTGGAGCAACTACGTCGCGAGTAGTGGCTACCGACACGACTTCTGCGGTCCAGAAGGCGAGCTCTGCCGCCAAGGCGCGCGCATTCCATGGACCGAAAATCACGAAGCCACCGAAGCGTCCTACGACCGAAGCTCCGCTTGTCGCTTCACGAGTTTTCACGCCTACGAGTGGACGGGTGCCATTGGCATAGGCGCCAACTATCACCGCAATGTCATCTTCGAAAACGACGTCGTCCCCGACTTGCCCCTGAGTTTCATTGAGGCTCCGGTACTCGTTGACTTTTGGGCGGGCCTCGCACGAACTTGTCGCGAAGCGGGCACCGGCTGCGACGTACTGGTCATCCCCCACAACTCAAACCTTTCGGCGGGGAGGATGTTCCGGAACCGCCTGCCCGACGGCACGCCGATCGGCACGACTGAAGCCCAGGGTCGCGCGGACTACGAACCTCTTGTCGAAATCATGCAGCACAAGGGCGAGAGTGAATGCATGTTCGGCTTGGGCACGGAAGACGAACTCTGCCGCTTCGAAAAACTTGAGTACAACAGTTTCTCGGGACGCTTCTTTCCGGGTTCCTCTGACGCTCCCGTTGCAAACCAATTTGTTCGCAACGTATTGAAGGAAGGTCTCCGCGTTGAAGATCGACTTGGAATCAACCCTTTCAAGTTCGGCATCATCGCGAGCACGGACACGCACCTCGGTGCGCCAGGCATGGCCGCTGAAGACGCGATCTACCCGGGGCACGGCGGTGCAGGTAAGCCCCTCGGCGATGACCTGCCCCGCGGCTTTCCCGATGCGATCGACTTCAACCCAGGGGGTCTCGCGGGCATCTGGGCAGAAGAGAACACTCGAACCGCGATCTTCGCCGCGATGAAGCGCAAAGAGACATTTGGAACGAGCGGCCCACGGATTCAGGTTCGCCTCTTTGGCGGCTGGGACTACGCGGACGATCTCTGCGAGAAAAACAATTTCGTAAGTCGCGGCTATGAGGGCGGCGTTCCGATGGGCGGCGATCTCGCCCCACCGCCGAAGCGCGGCGAAAGCGGCGACGCGGCCACCCCGTTGTCCGCGCCCACATTCGCGCTCTCGGCCCTGCGCGATTCGGGGACACCGCACACGGCCGGAACGAAGCTTCAACAAATTCAAATCATCAAAGGCTGGATCGAGGACGGGAGCATGCACGAACGCGTGTACGAAGTTGCTGGAGACTCGCATAACGCGGCCGGCGTTGACCTCGACTCATGCAACACCTGGGGCACGGGCTTCGATGCGCTCTGCGGAGTGTGGCGCGACCCCGACTTCGATGCGCGCCAACCTTCTTTCTACTACGCCCGGGTGATCGAGAACCCGACCTGCCGCTGGAGCCAGAAACTCTGCATCGCGAATCACATCCGCTGCAACGGACAAGCTCCGGTCCCCGTCGGCTTCGAGCCTTGCTGTGCAGAAAACCATGTGCGTACCATCCAGGAACGCGCATGGAGCTCACCCATCTGGTACACCCCCAACCTGTGACGGACAACGAAGCTTCAACCACGCCCTCGCGCCCCCAACGTCCACGGGGCATCGGCCGCTTACTGCGCTCTCCGTTATTGCATTTTATTGCGATCGGCGGACTGCTCTACGTCGCGACGAGTGAGGGACGCGAAGCACCACCGCCTTTGGTTGTCGTCACGAGCGAGGACGTCGCCAACCTCGCCGGCCAATGGAAACGCAACACCGGGCGTGCTCCTAATGAAGAAGAACGCGGGCGCTTAATCGGGCAGTTCGTCGATGATGCCCTGCTCATTCAAGTTGCGCGTAGCCTGGGTTGGGACCGCGATGACACGGTCGTCCACCGGCGACTCATCCAGAATCTGCGTTTTCTCGACGCGGCGCCAGACAAAACTGACGACCAGGTGCTCAAGGAAGCCTACGCGCTCAACATGCACCAAAACGACATCGTCGTACGGCGCCGCTTGCTCGAACGCGTTCGTCTCGTGATCGCCGACCGTGCGCGTAGCCGCACCCCGACGGACGAAGAACTTCAGACCTACCTCGACGCAAACCGCAAAGACTTCGTCCAGCCGAGTCGCGCGCGAATGACCCAAGTTTATTTGAGTCGTGACCGACGCGGCGCGGCGCTTCACGACGACGCACTGATGTTGGTCGAGAAGCTAGTGACATCTGGCCTCGATCCCAGTCACAACCTCGAAGAAATCATCCAACTTGGAGATCCCTTCTTGTTGCAGCCGCAGCTACCGCTGTGGTCGAAGCGCCGCCTGGGTGAACGCCTGGGGCCGAGCTTTGCCGAAGGCGCGGCTGGGCTTCCACTCGGCCAGTGGAGTGGCCCCGTTGCTTCGAGCTACGGCGAACATGCGGTTTGGGTGCATGAGCGAATCGCAGACGAGTACCCGCCGCTTGCCGAAATACGTGACAAGGTCACGGCGGAAGTTCATCGCAAATGGGAAAAGGAAGCGTTGCAGCGCACCCTCGACCAGCTGCGCAGTCAGGCAACGATCGAGATCGCATCCGCCGCCGATGAATCCACGAGCGCGCAGTAACGCAGTGCCCACACAGGTCAGTGCTTACTGAGAAAGCCTGCGGGATGCCCGATCACCCCAGCCACCGGGCACTTGCCCAACAACCTTGATCTTCCGCGACGCAAACAGCCATCGTCCGTCCTCCTCGCGATACTCATCCACGTAGCGCCCCCAGTGGTCGGCACCCTCGGCGGTAAAGACTGCGAAGTATGACCTCCCCTTCGCGGTCGTCGGCGTAAGAACGTCGATCACGTGGCTCGATACATGGTGTTGGATCATTGTCGGAGGTTCAACCAGGCCACCGGTCGCACCAGAAAACAACCTGTGAATTTCGTCGCGTCCTCGAAAGTGACCGTGCCCTACGAATTCGACCACGGCGTCTTCGGCGAACAAGGCCATCATCGGACCTAGTCGCCCCGCGTCGCCGCTTGCGTTGTAACGCGCGACGAGATCGCGGATCAATTCGCGGGCGACGAGTTCCCACATCTCCATCGATGTGCGCGACATGCTCAACGCCCCTTCCTATCCAACGCCCAACCCGCGCGTTCCTGTTATGCGGCGGTGAAGCCGCCGTCTACGCACAACGTTTGCCCGGTAATAAAACTCGCCGCGGGGCTCGAGAGGAACAGTGCTGCAGGCGCGATGTCTTCGGGCGTCCCCCAGCGGTTCATCGGCGTACGATCGAGGTGGGGACGTTCAAGGGCATCGACGCCCACCATAACTTTGGTCATGTTCGACTTGATCAGCCCCGGAGCGATCGCATTGCAACGAATGCCATCATTGACCCAAGAGACCGCGAGATTCTTCGTCATTTGAACGATACCCGCCTTCGCGGCGCCGTACCCCGGTACGATGGGAACCGCAAAGAACGAAGACATCGATGCGAGATTGATCACGCTCGCACCACCCTCGAGAGAGCTTGCGCTGAGCATGTCCTTGCAAGCGGCGGTCAAGCGGTAGGCGCTGAAGATGTTGATCGCGAAGACCTCTTCGAAAACTTCCGGCACGTATTCGTTGCGGCCACCGGGAAGGTTCGCCCCCGCGTTGTTGACCAGAACATCCAAGCCCTCAAGCCCCTCTGCCAGAGCGGCGATCGCATCGGTGTCTGTCACCTCAAGAGACGCGTACCGAAAGCGCGAAAGATCGAGGTCGTATTCGCTCGCTTTTTCTTTGCGTCCCGTCACCAACACGTCGGCACCCGCGTCGGCGAACGCCGAGGCAATACCGTATCCGATGCCCGACGAGCCCCCGGTGACAAGGACCCGGCAACCAGAATAATCAAAGGTGATGCGCCCATTGGTTGGGCTGCTTTGGGATTCGGACGACATTTCAATCTCCTGTCGCGGACGCGTCCGCGATGATCATCACCTTGGCACCTTCATCCGTACTTTGTGCAACGGCGAGGGCGTCGTGAAAGTTTTCAAGCGAAAAGTGGTGCGTGATCATGGGCGACAGATCGGAGCGGGTCAAGATCGCGATCGCCTCAGTCCAGTCGTCGGGATACGCCATCGAACCGACAATACTCATCGACTTCATCATGACCAAAAGAAAGTTGACCGGGACCGGCGCTCGATGCAGCCCCACAACCGAAAGCCGCGCACCCGTCTTGGCGTTCGCGAGCACCTCTTCGATCACGACACCGGCACCGGACGCTTCGATGTAGATGTCGCTCCCCGCCATCGGCGCCCCAAACAACGGGGACGTTCCGTGGGCCTCGCAAATGCCTTTCCATACATCGTCTTTCGATGGATTGAATGTGGCACGCGCCCCAAGCTCGGTCGCGATCTCTAGACGGTGTGATGAAAGATCGACCGAAATGATGTCTTCGATGCCGCGGGCGCGAAGACTCGCCACCGCGCACAAGCCGATCGGTCCCGCTCCGAACACCACGGCCTTCTCACCTGCCACCGGACTCGCGCGATCCACTCCCTGCAAGCCGACACTGAGTGGCTCGGTAAGCGCGGCGAGTTCCATCGAAAGATCGTCCGGGATCTCGAAGACTGCGTCGCCGCCCGCTGCGTTGGGAACCAAGACCAACGGCGCGAACGCGCCCTCCCCGCTTCCGTTCCCGATTTGATTTTGGTTGCTCATCGGGTTCACCACAACACGCGCACCCACCTTAATGTTCGTGACTTCCTCGCCCACGGCTTCGACGATGCCCGAAAACTCGTGACCGATCGGCATGGGCTCTTTTGTGGGGCCGGCGACGCCGCCCAGGCTGATGTAGCCGAGGTCACTTCCGCAGATCCCGCAGGCAGCGACGCGAACGATCGCGTCCTTTGGGCCCAGCGTCGGTTCAGGAACTTCGTCGAGTTCAACGCGCCCGGGAGCGTGAATGTTGACTTGCTTCATTGTGGTCTCCGTCGTTTCGCCATCGCGAGCTTCATTTTGATTGGCTGCCTAGTCTAGCCCGCAAACGCATCACATCGCCGATCGCGTTCGCCGCACGCGTTGGCCCGACTCGTTGACAACGAAGCCCAGATTGGACGCGCGGCGAGCCATGGGCAACCCTGTAGAAGACCATGTTCAGTTTGCACAACGTCGAAAAACGCTTTGGCGACCTGGTGGCTGTCGCGGGCATCGACCTCGAGGTGCCTGTCGGAACCACCCTTGCGCTGATCGGCGCGAGCGGTTCAGGCAAATCGACAGTGCTCCGCCTGATGCTGGGACTCGAACAACCTGATTCCGGAGAAGTCCGATTTGCCGGCGATCCGGTAACGGATCAGAACATCGAACAAATTCGTCAGAGCGTGGGGTACGTCATCCAAGAAGGTGGCCTGTTCCCTCACCTTAGTACGCGAGACAACATCGCACTCCTTGCGCGGCATCAAGGTTGGGACCACGAGCGACAACGCCAGCGGATCGACCAGCTCTGCGAACTCACCCACTTTCCAAGCTCGGGCCTCGCCCGCCGTCCAGCCCAACTGTCGGGCGGGCAACGACAACGGGTTGCGCTCATGCGCGCCCTGATGCTCGACCCGGAAGTCCTGTTAATGGACGAGCCGCTCGGGGCGCTTGACCCATTGATCCGTTTCGAACTGCAGAACGAACTCCGCGACGTCTTCGGCCGACTCAACAAAACCGTCGTGCTCGTGACCCACGACCTCAACGAAGCGAATTTTCTCGCGAGCGAACTCATCCTCATGCGAGACGGCGGCATCGAACAACGGGGCGATCTCGACGGCCTTCGGAACACCCCCGCGACCGATTTCGTGGCGCACTTTTTGCGCGCACAACATCTGATGGGCGACAGCGACGACGATCGGGGCTCAACTTGAGCGCGCTCACCCGATCGTTGGGCTTTGCAATTGCTGCCGCGCTATGCGGCGCGAGTTCGCTCGCGCTAGCCGAAGCGGAGTTTGTTGTCGGGTCGAAGTCGTTCACCGAATCTGTCGTACTGGCCGAACTTGCGCGCAAAGCCGCAGAACGAGACGGCGTCGAACTCGGCCATCACCGAGAACTCGGCGGCAGCCGAATTCTATTCGAAGCGCTGAAGCAAGGTGAGATCGACGTCTACCCTGAGTACACGGGCACTTTGATCCATGAGCTGCTGGCGTCGACGGCGTCGGAGATCCGAACCCACGCGGAGATCAATCACGCCTTGGCGCCTCTAGGCCTGCACGCGTTGGCGCCCCTCGGCTTCGAGAACACGTACGCGCTGGGCCTGAAGCGGGAGAAAGCGGACGAACTGGGGCTCGCCTCAATCAGCGACCTGGCCTCTCATCCCGCCCTCAAGTTTGGATTTAGCAGCGAGTTCATGGACCGCGAAGACGGCTGGCCCGGCCTTTCGCAGCGCTACGGCCTCGCCCCGGATTGGGTACGCGGGATGGATCACGACCTCGCATACCGCGCTCTTGAAAGCGATGAAATCCACGTACTCGATCTCTACAGCACCGACGCCGACATCGCCTACTACAACCTCACCACGCTCAAAGACGATCGACGGTTCTTCCCCGAGTACAAAGCCTTTTTCATCGTACGAAGCGACTTGAGCACGCGATCCCCGAAGCTCATGCGCGCCCTCGAGTCGCTGTCCGGCGCTGTCAGTGAAGAAGCCATGGTCGCGATGAACGCCCGAGTCAAACTCGACCGCGAAAGCGAAGCCAATTCTGCGGCGGCTTTCTTAGGGATGCAAAATGAAGCGGGGGGCGACACGCGTTTCGATCGCATCGTCGCCACAACGTTCGATCACCTCACCCTCGTCGCGATTTCATTGTTCGCCGCAATCGCCGTCGCGATTCCCCTGGGCATCGCCGCCGCACGGTTGCCCGGTCTCGGGGCGACGGTGCTGGCAGTGACAGGCGTGTTGCAAACGCTGCCCTCCCTCGCACTCTTCGTATTCATGATCCCGTTGTTTGGCATTGGAGCCGCGCCCGCGATTGTCGCGCTCTTCCTCTACAGCCTTCTCCCGATCGTACGCAACACCCATGCTGGACTCACGGGCATCGACCCGGCGCTTCGCGATTCAGCGATGGCGCTCGGCCTCCCCCCTGCGCGAAGACTCGCTTGGATCGAACTGCCGTTGGCAAGTCATTCGATCCTTGCGGGAATCAAGACTGCTGCGGTGATCAACGTCGGCACCGCAACCCTCGCCGCACTGATCGGCGCAGGAGGTTACGGGCAACCCATCTTGACCGGCATTCGCCTCGACGACACGTCGCTGATTCTCGAAGGAGCCGTGCCCGCCGCAATCCTGGCCCTACTGGCGCAGAGTGCCTTCAACCAATTCGAGCGTTGGCTCGGCTGGGAGATTTCCGGAGACTGAGTTCGCATGTTCGGCTTCATGCTGGCGCGCTTGCTTTGCCGCCTCGAGCTTCGATTCATAAACCACCCGGGCGCGACCGCCGTTCGGATTTTCGGCGGCGTGTTGCCATCCCGGTATCTCGAACTGCATCGAATCGAGATGGGCCTGCGCATACGGAGCCAAGATCTTGCCGCGCAAAGCGAGCGAAGTGCCCCGTGCAATCACCGAGATCGCGCGCGCCGCGGGTTGCCGCGTAGGCGTCGAAGTGGCGGTCTTGCTTTCACGTTCCCCCGAAGATGCACGGCCTTCGTTTACGGGCGGCGCGTTTCTGGTGAGCGAGCAACGCCCAGGTCAACAGACGCAGATCGAGGCGCTGACGCTCAAGCAAGGGAAGGTCTAATTTTGCCAACCCATTTCGTCCGGTCGAGGGCAATAAAGGCGCCTACCGCGCAGCCGTGAAGCACGGCGTGAGTCGCGTAAGGAGCGGGGTGCGATTCACGCTCGGAATTATCTCCCACGACGCCCAATCGCTTCGCGCGAACAGTATGCTCCGACTTCCAATCAACTGTCCATCCTGGGTCGGAGAACCACATCATGAACGAAAACGGCAGTGCCCCCCGCTACGGGAAGAAGCACATCGAAGTGAACGGCAAGTCGATGGCTTACATCGACGTCGGCGAAGGTGACCCCATCGTCTTCCTGCACGGGAACCCGACTTCGTCCTACCTGTGGCGCAACATCATGCCCTTTGCCGAAGGCCTGGGTCGCTGCATCGCACCTGACCTGATCGGCATGGGGGATTCCGAAAAACTCGATGATCCGGGGCCGGACAGTTACCAGTTCGTCGAGCACCGCGAATACCTCGACGGCATCCTCGAAGCACTCGGTGTCAATCAGAACGTTTTGCTCGTCATACACGACTGGGGATCGGCGCTCGGTTTCGATTGGGCCAACCGACATCGCGATGCGGTGCGGGGCATCTGTTACATGGAAGCGCTGGTGCGCCCTGTCACTTGGGACGAATGGCCCGAAGCCGCCACCGGCATTTTCAAGGGATTCCGTTCCGACGCGGGCGAAAGCATGGTGATCGAAAAGAACGTCTTCGTGGAGAACGTGCTCCCGGCCTCGATCATGCGAAAGCTCGAACCAGAAGAGCAGGACGAGTATCGCCGCCCGTTCGTGCGAGCAGGCGAAGATCGCCGCCCCACCCTCACCTGGCCGCGGCAGATTCCGATTGAGCGAGAACCGGCAGACGTCACCAAGATCCTCGACGACTACGGTGCGTGGATGAGCGAAAACGACGTGCCGAAGCTGTTCGTTAATGCCGACCCAGGATCGATCCTGATCGGTCCCCAACGCGAATACTGCCGCGCATGGAAGAACCAAACCGAAATTACCGTGCCCGGCCTCCACTTCATTCAAGAAGACTCCCCGAATGAAATTGGTGCCGCACTCGTGAAATTCATTAAGGCGCTGTAACGCCCGTCACCGTCACGGCGTATAGAGAGCATCATGACTCACCACAAGAATCTCTCCGGTAGCGCTTTGCCAGTCATACTCGCTTGTCTTGTCACGCTGCTTCTCGCCGTTCCGCTCCATGCCGCGCACGCGGGCGCGGGGCGCGACGCGAACACCCGCGATCTTTACGGAGCGATCCTCGAAGATCACACGCGGCCGACGAAAGACATCGTCCAAACCCGAGTGAACTATCGCGCAATCAAGAACGACCCGCGCTGGAAGCAAGTCGTTGCGGACCTCGGCGAGTCGAACCCGAAAGCGCTGCGGGTAGACGATGAAAAGCTCGCTTTCTGGATCAACGCCTACAACATCCTGGCGATTGACTTGGTCCAGAACGCGTATCCGGTCGACAGCATCAAGGACCTCGGTTCGTTCTTCTCTCCCGTGTGGGAAGCGAAAGCGGGATCCATCGGTGGCCGATCCTACAGCCTCGAAGAGATCGAACATAAGATCCTTCGACCGATGGGCGAACCACGGATCCACGCAGCCATTGTTTGCGCGTCCGTCTCCTGCCCCCCACTTGCACGGACTCCGTTTACGCCGGAGAGGATCAACGCCCAACTCGATTCGATCGTGCGGGCCTGGCTCTCGAACCCTGAGAAGGGGCTGCGCCTCGACCGCGACGATGAAACGCTCAACGTCAGTAAGATCTTTCGTTGGTTTGAGTCTGACTTCGAAGCGGGAGGCGGCGTAATTCAGTTCGTGTTGCCCCACATGGCGACAGAAGACGCCGACTGGCTGCGCGAGCACCGAGCCGATATCGACCTCGAGTACTTCGACTACGCCTGGGGCCTTAACGAGTAGTCGGACTGCACCGAATCGCCTGCACTGTCGCGCCTGCACTGCGGCAAAACTTCGCGTAAGGCCCGTGAGTGCCACGAGAAATGGGCACGCAACTTGCGTTATGTGCAGGCATGGAAAACGACTACGAAGATCGCATACTCGTCCGACGTGGCCCGAGCCCCGGCATCGCAGCCGTCCTATCCGTTGTGATCCCCGGCCTGGGTCAGGTCTACAACGGCAACCTGTTTACCGGCGCATTGTGGTTTGCCGCAGTCAGTTTCGGCTACTGGGCGATTCTGGTGCCCGGATTGTTCCTGCACGGCATCTCGGTTTGGTGCGCATACCACGGTGCCCGCGACGGGTACGGCTATTGACGCAGACTGGCACGGGTTGACCGACTCCCCCGGCTCCAGTTCAATCTGCGACAGCCGCGACACAACGTGGACGGGGAGTCGGCAGTGGCAACAGAGTCGGGGCATCAGCCCAGTCAGACACACGATCAGGATTCGGCGGCCGAGCGCGCCAGCCGAGACAATCACGCGTCCTATTGGCGTTCAAACCTGCGCCTTATGGCCGCCCTGCTCGCGGTCTGGTTCATTGTCCCCTTCGGCCTGGGCATCGTCTTGGTCGAGCCGCTCAATGAGTTTCACCTCGGCGGTTTCCCCCTAGGTTTCTGGTTCGCCCAGCAAGGGGCGATCTATGTCTTCATGGTGCTGGTCTTGATCTACGCGGTGATGATGCACCGGCATGACCGCGATCACGGCGTCGAGTGAACCCAGCCCCTTGAGCATTCTCACCTGGACATACATCACCGTTGGCTTGAGCTTTGCGCTCTATATCGGCGTTGCGATCTGGAGCCGGGCAGGCACGACGTCGAGCTTCTATGTCGCCGGCCGAGGTGTACATCCCGTTGCGAACGGAATGGCGACTGCTGCAGACTGGATGAGCGCCGCGTCGTTTATCAGCATGGCGGGCTTGATCTCTTTTATGGGGTATCAGGGGGGCTTCTACCTGATGGGCTGGACGGGGGGCTATGTGCTCCTCGCGTTGCTGCTCGCCCCCTACTTGCGCAAGTTCGGACGTTATACCGTGCCCGAGTTCGTGGGCGACCGTTACGACAGCCAGCTCGCCCGAGTCGTCGCCGTGTTCTGCGCGATATTCGTTTCGTTTACATACGTCGCAGGACAAATGCGCGGAGTGGGCGTGGTCTTCTCCCGATTCCTCGAAGTTCCGGTTGATGTGGGTGTCATGATCGGCGTCGGCTTGGTGTTTGTGTACGCCGTGCTCGGCGGGATGCGGGGCATCACGTACACCCAAGTCGCGCAGTACGTCGTGCTCATCGTGGCATTCATGATTCCCGCCGTCGCGATTTCCGAAAAACTCACCGGACACTGGATTCCGCAGATTGGCTTTGGCGCGTCGTTGGTCGAGGGGCCAAACGCCGGACGCTATCTCCTCGAAACCCTCGACGCCGTTCAACGCGACCTAGGCTTTCCCGAATACACCGCGGCTTGGGTCGAAGGCAAGAAGTCCATGGTGGACGTCTTCGCCATCACTCTCGCTTTGATGGTCGGCACCGCGGGACTCCCCCACGTCATTGTTCGGTTCTACACCGTGCGAAACGCGGCGGCCGCGCGCTGGAGTGCCGTGTGGGCGCTTCTGTTTATCGGCATCCTCTACTCAACGGCGCCTGCCGTAGCGAGCTTTGCGCGGATGAACTTGATCCAGACCGTCGACGGTCGGGAATACAATGAAGTCCCCGAATGGTTCAACAGCTGGGAACGCACAGGGCTGATCGAATTCGACGACAAAAACGGGGATGGCAAAATTGCATTCGTGGGCGACGCGGACAAAAACGAACTCAAAGTTGACCGCGACATCATCGTGCTCGCGAACCCCGAAATCGCGGGACTCCCCAACTGGGTCATCGCGTTGGTTGCAGCTGGCGGACTCGCCGCTGCCCTTTCGACCGCCGCGGGGCTACTGCTCGTCATTTCGTCGTCAATCTCGCATGACTTGTTGAAGTCGTTCTTGTGGAAAGACCTTGACGACAAACAAGAACTCATGGCCGCTCGCATCGCCGCCGCGTTCGCGGTTGTGGTCGCCGGCTACTTTGGCATCAACCCACCCGGCTACGTCGCTCAAGTGGTGGCGTTCGCGTTTGGACTTGCGGCGGCGAGTTTCTTCCCGGTTCTCGTTCTGGGCGTATTTGACAAACGCACCAATCGCCAAGGCGCGATTGCGGGAATGCTAATCGGCATCTTCTTCACTGGGGGCTACATCGTCTACTTCAAGTTTTTCGGCGGGGTCGAATCAGAATGGCTCTGGGGAATCAGCCCTGAGGGCATTGGTTCGATTGGTATGTTAATCAACTTCGTTGTGACCTTGGTGGTGTCCCGAATCACACCGCCGCCGCCTCAGCATGTCGTCGACCTCGTCGATGAAATGAGATTGCCGCGCGAAGGACCTGTCGCGAGCTAACGCGGCGGCTTCAAGGACAAGGGGTCAAAAATGAATCTTCTCGGTCAGCCCGCCCACGTGGGTCGCTTCTGTGGTTCGAATACTTACGAGGTCACTCCCGAAGTTGTGGCCTTCTACGCGGATGCTCTCGAAGACCGGCATCCACTGCAGAGTGAATTCGCTCCGCCGCTCCTCCACCATTCGGAGTGTTACAACTTCGTCGGGGAGTGGTACCTGAAGAACCTGTTCGGGAACCTGCACGCACAGCAGGATTGGGAAATGTTTCAGCCGATCCCGATTGGCAGCACGATCTATTCCGTCTCGACGATCATCGAGCGATTTCAGAAGCGCGGACGGGACTACGTCGTCAACGAAACAGACCTGTTTGACGCCTCCGACCACAAGCTCCTCGTCCGCGGGCGAACCTTTCAATCGTTCCTGCCGCCCAAGTCCGAGACGTTGGGAGAAAGCGACTTTGTTGTCGACAAGGCAACCGCCGCGAGCAAAGAAAAGGAGCGTCCCGAACGAGCTGCCTTTCCGACGGCCACCGGAGTCGACCTCAAGCCGGTCGAAAAGCAAGTGGACGCGCGCCGCTGCTGGATGTTCTCAGGGCCGGGCAAGAACTATCACACGGACAAAGAACAAGCGAAGAAGCTCGGCTTCCCCAATATCGTCGTGCAGGGAATGATGTCGACGTCGTTTGTTTCCGAAGTCATGCAAAACGAATTCGGCATGGGCTGGCTCGCCGGCGGCAAGATGTCGCTCAAGCTGACCAACGTACTCTGGGTCGACGAGTCGGTGGCGGTGCGCGCGCGGGTAAGAGAAGAGACTCCCGAAGGCACTCAGACCCGGGTCCACTGTGACGTCTGGGCCGACAAGCGCGACGAACATGGGACCGAGACGCGGATCGCACTCGGGACTGCAAGCGCAGTGAACTAGCAAGCGCAGTGAACGAAGTCGCGCCCTTCCCTTTAACCGAGCTTCGCGTCAACCGAGCGACACGATCAAGGTGACTGAAGACTGGGGTGCTGCGCGATCGCGCGTGCAACGAAAGCGTTGCCCTCGGCAGACATGTGTCCAACCTGCCGTCCGCCGCCCGGGTGCTTGGTCACGTTGAAGAAATCGTCTTCAGAAAACGCAGGGGAGTCGATGGCGCTACGCAGCGGCCCCTCGATTTTCAATACCAGTACGTCGCGTTCTCGGGCGCGCTTGAGCATCGCTCCCGCGCGTCTCGAATTCGTTTCCGGAAGCCACTGCAACACGATCAAGAGACCGTGGCCCTGTTCTTCCGCGGCGTCGGCAAGGCGATCGACGAGCAGGCTTGCAACCTCTTCACCGCGCTCATGCACCCGAACGCTCCCGCGCACCAACCAACCAGTCGGGTCTAAACGCCGCAACACGAAGTCTGCGAGGTAGCTTTTGCGCAGTGCCCGACGCAGGTACGATTCACCGATCGGTGCGTCTTGGGGCGAAGGCACCGGCATATTGCGACGTACGAGCGCCCCCTCTTCCACGTCAAAGTACGGCTTCCACGAGTAGCGATACGAATACTCGCAGCGAGCAATATCGTCGGCGATCAGGCTGACGATCAAGAAATCGGCGTCGGTCTCCTGCATCAGAACTTCGCTGCGGAGCACGGCTTGGTCGAAGCCGTAACCGAACACGCCACCGTTGACGATGGGACGGGCCAATAACCCCTGAAGCTTCGCGGGCCAGGTGTCGCGATCGTTGACTTCGTCGCCGTAGGTAAACGAATCGCCGACCGTCACGATCGGCACCCCCTGCGGCGGCGCTGCATCCGCACCGTTGCTCCGGGTGCCTTCCCACGTGATGTGCGCGGTCGCGTTCCAAATCGGATTGTGTGCTCGGGCACCCGGGGTCGGGACATATCCAAGATTCGGGTCGAACGAGCCAGGATAGACGCGACCAATCATCGAAATGCCCGCAGCGGGATCCGGCACAGCGCTGAAGCCGACCCCCTTCAACACGCGTATCGCAACCTCGAGCCCCGCCAGCGTAAGCAAGCTTGAGGTCAGGAGCAGCAGCGCGAGAAACATCGCGCGCGGGCGCTTAGGGTTCGCTTCGGGTGTGGGCATCGGCCCGAGCATAAATGAGACACCCCGCCCCGCCCACCCTACGCGAGCGGCGGTCAGGGCTCGCGAATGTTAAACCTAATGCCGCTGCCACATGCGCGGCACGACACCCCGAACCCACGAGATGATCTCGGAGACAATGACCCCATGGACATCGGCTCACTTCTTACGCAGTCCTCGCCAGAACTCACCGACTTGGCGCTCCTCATTTTACGCGCATTTATCGGCGTCTGTTTCGTCGTGCACGGCCTCGGCAAGCTTGGCGTAGTGGGTACCGGGAACATGCAAGGCTTCGTCGAATGGCTCGAAAGTATGGACATCCCGATGCCCGCAGTTCAGGCCCGGATGGCGATGTTGTCCGAGATGATCGGCGGGACTGCGATTGCGGTCGGCTTCATGACTCGCCCCGCGTGTTTGCTTTTGATTGGGACGATGATCGTCGCAACCCGCCTCGGCCATAAAGGCGCTGGCTACTTGATCACCAACGAACCGCCGGGCGCGGAGTACACGATCAACCTCGCTGCGATTTGTGCCGCGATCGCGCTGCTCGGACCGGGTGTGTATTCGATCGACGCGTTGATCTTCTAAGCTTTTAGGGCGGCGAGCCACAACTCGTCACGCAAACATCGTCGTCCGCCATCGCCCCGCTAGATCGAAAGCCACACCGCCATGCCTTCGTGCGACGCGGTCCGCAGCAAGTACTGCAGCCCCGATAGCGTGTTCTGATACTCGCGGTTGTCGATGCGAATGCGATATTCGGTGTCCGCATCAGCGCCAACGACAAACTCATGGGTGCCACCGTACGTCTTGCTGTCGGCCCGGTAAAATATCTGACGCACGGCTTCGAGTTGGCTCGGCGGAACCAACACGTCCATGCCAGTGCCGACACGGCCTTGGGTTTCGACTTTGTTCAGGTCCTCGATCACGCCATGCCCCATGAGGGCGTGGGTCGAATTAATCGACAGTGAGAGCTGCAGATCGTTGCAGACGCTTCCATCGTCACCGACGAAGACGAAACCAGCCGAGCCGGTCCGCAACGAGAGATCGGCGAGAGGCCGTTTGCCAACTTCAAGATCATTGATGTAGACGATACTTTGGCTGCGATCTTTCATGTTCATCCGGTTTCGTGCAAACCTGCACGGGCCCGGGCACGCTAACGAAATTGGCGCACCGAATCCTGCGACAGTCGGGGAACGCGTTATGCTGTTGCGCGCGAATGAAACCCTTTAGGAGCCCCCCTCATGTCCCGAGAAGCAGTCATCGTCGATAGCAAGCGCACGGCCCTCGCCAAGGCAGGCCGCGGTTCCCTCAACATCACCGAACCGGTCGACTACCTGGCCCACACGATCCGCAGCGTTGTCGAAGGCAATGGAGCCGTTGATCCCATGGCGATCGAAGACGTGATCGTCGGCTGCGGGTTTCCTGAAGGTTGCCAAGGAATGAACACAGCTCGAGTCGCCGCGATGGCGGCGGGGCTCCCGAAGGAATCGGCCGCGACTACAGTCAATCGCTTCTGTTCATCGGGCTCGCAAGCCGTCATGATGGCCGCGCATTCGATCATCAACGAAGGCGCGGATGTCGCCATTGGCGCCGGCGTCGAAACCATCACGATGATGCAGGACGGCTCACAAAATACGTCTCGTCTCGCAAACGCAGCCGCGATGGAACGATTCCCGGGCCTCTACTTCCCAATGGGCATCACCGCAGAAATCGTTGCCGACCGATATAGCGTGAGCCGACAAGACCAGGACGCCTATGCGCTTCAGAGTCAGCAGCGATACGCCAAGGCGGTCGAAGCTGGACACATCGCCGAAGAGATCGCCCCGATGGCCGTGACCCGCAACGTAATCAAGAAGGAAAAAAATCCCTACGAAGAAGCGTTCACGCTTGAATTCGACGAATGCAACCGACCTTCGACAACTTTGGAAGGCCTTTCGAGCTTGAATCCAGTTTTCAAGAAGCCGGAAGAAGGTGGCACGGTAACCGCGGGCAATGCTTCCCAGCTCTCCGACGGAGCATCCGCAACGTTGATGATGTCCGCGGCGAAAGCAAACGAACTCGGCATTGAACCACTGGGCTATTACCGCGGCAGCGCGGTCGCGGGTTGTGGGCCCGAAGAAATGGGCATCGGACCGGTCTTTGCGGTGCCGAAGCTCTTGAAGCGACACGGACTCACAATGGCGGACATCGACATTGTTGAACTCAACGAAGCGTTCGCATCGCAGCTGCTTTACTGCCAGCGCGAACTCGGCATCCCGAACGATGTTCTCAACCCGCAGGGTGGCTCGATCTCGATCGGCCATCCCTTTGGGATGACAGGATCCCGCATGACGGGTTCTTTGCTCCGCCAACTCAAACGAGAAGGCAAGCGCTACGGCATCGTGACAATGTGCGTCGGCGGTGGGCAAGGCTTCGCGGCGTTGTTTGAAGCTGCATAGTTCGCGGCGGCATCGTCCGAAGTGCGGCGATTCACTTTCGTCGAGTTCAACCGTTTGAAGGAGCACGCCCTCAACATGAAGTTCAAAAATCGCGTCACCGATATGCTCGGAGTTTCCATCCCGATCGTCCAAGCCCCTATGGGTTGGATCGCACGCTCGCCGCTGGCGTCGGCCGTGTCGAACGCGGGAGCGATGGGCATCATCGAAACCTCTTCGGGCGAACTCGACGCGATCAAGGATGAGATCCGCAAGATGCGCGAGCTCACGGACAAGCCCTTCGGCGTAAACATCGCCCAGGCGTTCGTGCGCGACCCGGGCATCGCGCAGTTCGTCATCGACCAGGGCGTCAAGTTCGTGACAACCTCCGCGGGCAACCCGACCAAGTTCACTGCCGAACTCAAGGCGGCCGGAGTCACTGTGTTTCACGTTATCCCGACGCTGCGCGGCGCGCTGAAGGCCGTTGACGCTGGGGTGGACGGCCTGATCGTCGAGGGCGGCGAAGGGGGCGGATTCAAGAATCCGCGCGACGTGGCGTTGATGGTGCTGCTGCCTCTTGTTCGATCGAAGGTCTCGGTCCCGATCATCGCCGCGGGCGGCATGGTGTGCGGATCATCGATGGCTGCGGCATTCGCGCTCGGAGCGGAAGGAGTCCAGATGGGTACCCGAATGGTCTCGGCCCTCGAATCTCCGGTTCACGAAAACTGGAAGAACGCCATCGTCGAAGCCGACGAAACCGACACCGTCTTCTTGAATCGCCATCACAGCCCGGGGCTTCGCGCCTTGCGCACCGGTCGTTCAGAAGAACTCGAACGCTTTGAAGGCAATGTCATGACCGAGTTCGGCAAAGACATCATGGACTTGTACTTCGGCGGCAAGATGGAATCAGCGGTTGCCCTCACCGGACAGGTGGCCGGACGTATTGACTCCGTTCGACCCGTCGCCGACATCATCGCGGACGCGTCGAAAGAGTTCTTTGAAGTCATGGACCAGATGGCGAGCCGATACGTCGCGGGTTAGCGGATCGCGCGTCCCCTACCGCTCCGGACCTTTGTCGCTCCGACTACCCCTCGGCCATTTCCATTGTTGCACTTTCGATCGCTTCGATGGTGTAGTCGATATCTTCGTCGGTGTGGGCCGCTGAAACGAAGAACTTTTCGTGGCCCTTCACAATGCCGCGGTCGAGCAGTTTATCGATGAACTTGAGGTTCGTCCCCGCACTCGCCGCAAGGGACGACCGGTGATCGACGATTGATGCGTCCGTGAACCACGGCTGGAACACTGTGCGCTCCCCAAGTACTTGTGCCGAGAGTCCTGCATTCGACAGCGCGTTCTCGAGTCCAGTTCGGAGTTTTAAGCCACGCTTTTCTACTGTTTCATAGAAACCCGGCTTCTTGAGTTCATTGATAATGGCTAGTGCCGCCCGACATGAGACAGGGTTGCCGCTGAACGTCCCGCTCAGTCTTGCCCAGTCACCCTTCAGGATTCGCATGGGCGATGCCATCTCCATAATTTCTTCTTTGCCACAGAGCACGCCAAACGGATGTCCACCCGAGATCGTCTTGCCCAGAGCGCAGAGGTCCGGCGTAACCCCGTAGTATTCCTGCGCGCCGCCGAACGCCAAGCGAAACCCCGTAACCACCTCGTCAAAGATCAGCGGGATCCCTAGTTGTGCCGTGACTTCGCGAAGCCCTTCGAGAAACCCTGGCGCCGGCGGGATGGTTCGGTTGAGCGGCTCAACGATGACACACGCCAGTTCTTCCGCATGTTGCTCGATGATCGACGTCGTCACTTCGAGGTTGTTGAAGGGTGCGATCAGGGTCTCATCTCGGACCGAGGCGGGGATGCCCGACGAATCCGCGTGTGCCGAAGGAAACTCGAGAGGCTTCTGGGTCCACTGGGTGCTCATAAGCGCCGAGTCCCCCATGCCGTGATAAGCGCCTTCAAACTTCAAGACCTTGTCGCGCTTGCGAAACGCGCGCGCAACTCGCATCGCAAAAAACGTCGCTTCACTGCCCGAATTGTGATAGCTCACGTTGTCCGCGCATGGAACCGCCTTCACGATTTCATCCGCCAACTCGATCGCGGCCTCACTCGTCATCAAGTACGAAGTGCCGTTGCGAAGCTGCTCTTCGGCCGCCTGCACAACCGCGGGATGGGCGTGTCCGAGGAACATGGGTCCCGACCCCAGCAAGTAGTCAATGTACTCGTTGCCCGAGCAATCGGTGATGCGAGCGCCTTGGGCCTTCTCGATCACCATCATGTAGTCCGGGTTGTACGACGCGTTGCGCACACCGACCGGCAATACGCGCCCACAGGTTTCGAGCAAATCTGCTTCGCGCTTCGTTCGTGCGTTCTTTTTAAACGTCATGCTGTTTCCGCCTTGGCTTGGACTGGATCGGGAATCAAGTTCGAACGTTGAAGTGGTTGATGTACGGTGCGAACCGCTCGAGCATTTCTTCACGTGTCACACCGAGTGCCTGTTGCTGGTGCGCGTGTTTTCCGTGTTTCCCTTGCGGGTTGTCGTCTCGATGGCCCTCCATCGCGGCCTGGCACTCGGGCAACCAATCCATGCCGAAGTGGCGATAGATCTTCTCCGCAGCGCCAACCGAATCCGCCATAAAATCATCGAAATGAAGATCGTAGAACTGCCCGGGGTCCATGGTCTTGCGAACTTCGATCGCGCGCTCCGCCGCGGTCGACCAAATATCGATTTGCTCATGAACAATGTCGTCGCGATCAATGTTGTCGGAGTTGATCCCGCGGAAGCCCGCCAGCAGACTCGCATACGAAGACATCACGTTTGAAGGGTCTCGATGCGTCCAGATCACACGAGCGTCGGGATACACTTCGAGGAATGACTTCAGGTGCTTCAAATGCACCGGGTATTTAAGCAACCACGGCATGCCCGGGCGCGACGACCCGATCAGCTGTAAGAGTTTTTTGTGGCGACGGTACGTCTCCACCATGCTCGTGTTCTCGTACCACTTGATGTAGTGCGGAACTTTGAGCGCGCCCTCCCAGTGGTCGTCGGTGAAGTTGTGCGCCATCAAGTGGCCGCCCTCTTCCGGCCAGTCGGGTGCCATGAAGTGAATCGACTTCAAACTCGGGTCCATCTTCCACATCATTTCGATCGAGCCCTTTGACTTCTGAAAGTCGGGGTGGGCTTCCCATTCCGCTTCCGGCGGGCGCGGCTGCGGGTGCTCTGCAAGCCAATAAGGCAATGCCTGGCGGTTGGGGTCGGAGGCGAGCAGGTAGTGGAGTGCTGTGCTGCCGGTTCGAATAAGCCCGGTAATGACGAGCGGCTTCTCGATCGGGTTCTCAAATATCGACGGATCGTCCTTAAACGCCTGCTCCGTTTTCAAGCGCCACGTCAACACGTGGATCAGCTTGAACCGGGTCGCAATCTTTCCAACTGGCGAAAGGTCGCACCCCTGGTCGAATTGCTCGAGCAACACCTGCAGGCCCTTGTGATAATGAGTGTCACCAAAGTCTTCGAGCCCAGTGGCTTCACGCGCGATGTCGTGAAGGGGCTCAAACCAATCGACACATTTTTCGTATTCGTCCAATCGCTGCACAAGATCTCCTTTACGAGTCGGTCACACCGACTCCGTTCGTTTTACAAGGCGCCGATGTCTTCGAGTTGCTTGCGGTGCAAGTTCGACACGGGATTGTCTACTTCGAAGTTCACATCTTCTGGCATCACTTCGTAGTGCTTCATTTGTTTGGCCAAGCGGATCAGGATGACGGTAAAACGCATCCCCGCCAAGACTTCGTAGTAAGCAACGTGGTCTGCACTCGCGCCGCTCTGCTCGACGTAGTAGTCAATGGTCTCTTCCCGCGTAAAGAAGCCCGGCAGCTTGGCAAGTCCATTGCCCTCGGTGTGGTAGCGGTCGAGGAAGAGCCCCCACCCCAAGTCCATCATCGGGTCGCCGAGCCGAGCCATCTCCCAGTCGATCACCGCGACGCAGCGCGGGCCCTGAAAGATCATGTTGCCAATGCGCGCGTCACCCCAAACCAAGCTCGGCTTCTCGGGTTCGGGCGGTCGATTCTCGTGAAGCCAGGTGAGCGCCGGCTCCACATACGGGTGCGCACCTTCACCATACGCCCAGCGATAGAAGTTGTCGTAAAAGGCAAGCTCTTGATCGAGCGGTGTCTTGCCTAACGCAGGCATCCGCAGGAAGTCGAGTTTTAACTCGACAGGATCAAGGCAGTGAATTTTGACAAGCGTGTCGAGGTATCCCTTCCACAAGATCGTCTGGTCTGCCGCGTTCATTTCTTTGAGCCAGCCCTCGGCCGTAAACGGTGGGTTGTCGGCAGGACAAAGGCCATCGATCTTTTCCATCAGGTAGAACGGATCTCCGATCACGCTCCCCGTCTTTTCTTCCCACAACATTTCGGGCACTGGAATCCCGCTGCCGTGCAACGCCTTCATCACGCCGTACTGCGCGGGCAGGTCGTATTCGGGAAAGAGCTGAAAACCGCTGGGCTTGATGCGCGCAACCAGACCCCGTTCAACGCTCTGGCCCGCGGTGCGATAGCCCAAGTTGAAGATCAGTGTGTCACTTGAGAAGCCGGTGCCTCCCGGGCCGCCAATCTCACCGACCACAATGTCGGATGCGTCCGCGGGCAATACACTGGGAAACCAATCTACAAGCTGCGCACGTATCTGCTCGAGATCTTTGCCAACCGGGGGCGGCATGGTGTTCGCTCCTATCCAACCTGGGGATTCGAAGGGAAGATTCTACTTCAATTTGACAAGCTGCCGGCGACTGTGCGAGACATCTTCCACAATATCGAGAACGCGAGCAGCGCAGGTCTGCGCGTTGTGGATCGCTCGGTACACGAACATGCGGCGCACCGCGCACACCCCCAGTCCACCCCAGCAAGGAGAAACACAATGCAAGACTTCAAAGGAAAAATTGCCGTCGTCACGGGCGGTGCAAGTGGCATTGGTGAGGGCATGGCGCGGACGTTTGCCGCGGAAGGAATGCACGTCGTCGTGTCGGACATCGAAGGCGATCGCGCCGAAAGCGTCAGCGCATCCCTTCGAGAGACCGGCGCACGATCAATCGCGGTGCAGACCGACGTGACGGATCGCGACGCCGTCGAAGCACTGGCAGATAAGACCTACGCCGAATTCGGCGCGGCCCACCTCGTCTGTAACAACGCGGGCGTGTGCGTCGGGGGCTCCGCCCACGAATCGAGTGACGCCGACTGGAGCTGGTTGTTCCGGGTCAATGTGAACGGTGTCATTCACGGTTGCCAAGCCTTTATCCCGCGCATGATCGAACAAGGCGGAGACGCGCACATCGTCAACACCGCATCGATTGGTGGATTCCTACCCGGCGGCGAGATCCTAGGCGTCTATACCGCGACCAAGGCGTCGGTCGTGGGGATTACGGAGTCGTATGCCGACTCGATTAAGGCGCACGGGATCGGAATGTCGGTGTTGTGCCCGGCATTCGTCACGAGCAACTTGATCGAGGCCGAACGCAATCGCCCTGACGAATTTGGAAAACGTCCGGGCGGCCTTGAACCGATTCTAGGCGGCGGTTTCGAGACGGGGATGGACCCACTTACAGTTGGCAAGTGGGTCGTGCGCGCGGTCAAGGACGACCAGCGCTTCATCTTCACCCACCCCGAAATGCGTGAACTCGTCGAAGGACACTTCGCCCAGGTGATGGAAGGCTTCGACTGGGCGGCAAAGCAAGAGATCTAAAATAGGGTCGCAATTAGGGTCGGTAGATGAGGTCGTAAGACGACCCAACTTCGCGTTAGTTAGTAGACGTCGACGACGCTCCATTCGCGATCGTGGCCACCGACGACCACCTCGACTTCGTCTCCTGCCACCGACCCCGTCAACGCGATCCCCACCGGTGACTTCGGCCCGATGACCGAGATGAAGCCGTCGCCGCCCGGGCCGCTGAGTTCTGTTCCGGCGCCGACGGGAAGCAGAAACAGCGTCCGCTCTTCCTGACCTTCATCGCCTTCAATGCTGACGTCGATCATCGCGCCGAGCGCGATTTTCGAGTTGGGCCCAAAGCGCTTGGTGCCCTGGCTCGCAAACAAGACCAGCGTTTCAAGTTCGCGTACAGCACGCTGTCGGCGTTTGCGATGACCGTTCGCCATGCGCCCGGGATCTACTGCAGCCTTCGCATCGTCTTTGTTGCGCGCTTGCTTGCGAACTTCGTCCGCCGCTTTCGCTGCATCCACTTCAGCCGCACGCGCAGAAGCGACGTCGCCCTGAAAGTGGCGCTTTAGCTCTTCGATAAAAAACGTCTTGCGATCTAAGGCCATGTCGGGCGCAGCTTAGTTCAACACCGCAAGCGATTCACGCGCACGTGCGGTCGGTTACGCCTGCTGGCTGTACTCGCGGGCAATCGTCGCCCCCAATTCCGAGGTCAACCGCGCCGATGAGCCGAGCGTCATTTCCAACTGCTTTGCCCACAGGCAGTAGCGAAACAGCGGGTAGTCGCGATCCACGCCGATGCCTCCGTGGAGATGCTGCGCCGCATGGCTGACGCGGTGACTTACGTCGCCGACCCAAATCTTTGCAATCATGACTTCGTCGTCAGCGTCGCGACCTTGATTGAGAAGCGACACCGCCTGCTGACTCACGAGACGCAGGCACTCGGTGTCGATGTAACAGTTTGCGGCGCGCTGTCCCACGGCCTGAAACGTTGCGATCTTCACGCCAAACTGTTCCCGCTCGGCTGTGTAGTCCGCGGTCATGCGGGTCATGCGTTCGGCAACACCGACTGCCATCGCGCAGGTCGCGGCTGCAGTTCGGGTCGTGATCCAACGCATCGCGCGGGCGCCACCGTCGGGCCCCACGAGGACATCGTCACCAGAAACGCGCGCATCCACCAAGGTGACTTCGAACTGCGGCTCACCACTCGTTGATTCCTGACGCGCGAGCGTCACGCCATCGGCGTCGGGGTCGAGCAGATATACGCCGACGCCCGACTCATGCTTCGCAGAAACAAGAATACGACTGGCACGATTCGCAAACGGCACGCAGGTCTTGGTCCCCCTGAGCAACCAGTCGGAACCGTCTTGCACGGCAGTGGTGTTCGGCGTCGCAGGCTCTTCGTTCATCGGCTCGATCAGCCCAGCGCTCAGGACCGCATCGCCGCTCACGACACCAGGCAGCAGCCTGCCTTTTTGTTCGTCGTTACCAAAGTGGTCGATCGGCAGGGCCGCGGACACCAGTGACGGGATGACTGGAACCGGTGCCACGGTGTAACCGACGAGTTCGACCAGCAAACAAAGACTTTCATACCCGAGCGCCATGCCACCGTGGACTTCACCGATGCCGATCCCAAGAAGTCCGGCTTCCCCGAGGTCACGCCAAAGCTTTTCGTCGAAGCGCTCTTCGCGCTGATCTATTTCGCGCATGTGTTCGTTGCTGGTTTGATCGAGCAGGATCTGCTTGGCGAGGTTCTGCAGTTCGAGCTGTTCGTCAGAAAGTGAAAAATCCATCTTTGCCTGCTCCTTAACGCGACCGCGGCATGCCGAGGCCCGCCGCTGCGATGATGTCGCGTTGCACTTCGTTGGTGCCGCCACCAAAAGTCAAGATCGATCCAACCCGGTACATGAACTCGAGCCGTCCCTTCAAGATCGCGCCAGGCGAATTTTTCTTGATCGTGCTGCCGTCTTGTCCAAGCACTTCGCCCAAGAGGCGATAATGCTCGAGGAAGTACTCGGTGCCGTACACCTTGGCGACAGACGCGTCCGCCATCTGCAAATTGCCCTCGGTCATGGCCCACGCCTGCTTCCAGCAAACCAGTTTCAACGCTTCGAGCCCGCTCTTGACCTTGGCGAGGTTCGTCTGAACCCAAGGCTGATCAATCACCCGAGTGCCATCGGGGCGGCGCGTTTCCGCGGCCCACTTCGCAACGTTGCAGTAAAGCATGTCGGCCGACCCGTGATTCACCAGCGACAAGCGTTCGCGGTTCAGCTGGCCGGTGATCAATCCCCAACCATTGCCTTCGCCGCCGACGAGATAGTCCGACGGGACGCGAACGTTGTCGTAGTAGGTCGTGTTCGTGCGCACGCCCATGGTCCAGATCGGGGCGATCGTAAGTCCGGGGGTATCGTTCGGAACGAGGATCATGGAAAGCCCGCGATGCTTCTTCGAGTCGGGGTCAGTCCGCACCGCGAGCCAGATGTAATCCGAAAAGTCGGCCAAGCTCGTGAAGGTCTTTTGTCCGTTGATCACCCACTCATTGCCGTCGCGCTCGGCACGGGTAGTCAGTGACGCGAGGTCGGTGCCGGCACCCGGCTCGGAATAACCGATCGCGATGACGACTTCGCCGCGAAGGATCGGCTTGACGATCGCTTCTTTGATCTCGTCGGTCGCGTGTTCGTTGAGTACGGGGCCGACGGCTTCGGTGGTCAAGAATGGGTACGGAAAACCGGTCCGCATGACTTCTTCGGTGAAGATGTATTGCTCCATCGCGGTGGCTTCTTTGCCGCCGAGTTCTTTGGGCCAGCTCAACCCGATCCAGCCGTCCGCGCCAAGACGTCGCATGGCCTTGCGAAACTCGGGGCCGCCCCCCTCGCCTCCGCCAGCGAGTTCTTCCTGTAGCTCCGGCGTGAGCAGTTCATCGAAATAGGCGCGCAGTTCTTTCTGCAGCGCCTCCTGTTCAGCGGTGAATTCAATCTTCATGAAGTGTCCTTCGTGATTCGAGACAGTGATTCGAGGCGGTGGTTCGAGACGAAAACAGCGCGGCGGCGCGTAGCCCGCACTCCCCCTACGGCGCAGACGATAAGACAGTCTCGGACGTCCGCACCCTTCGCGTTCGCGACCGGGGCGCTCACGTGCTGCACAACATCAACGCCACGGCAACATCACATAGACACCACGACAACAACACCACAAAACGCGAGCCGCCAAAAGCGCTGAACCCCGCAGGGGGAAGCCGCTCCGTATGGTACGGTGCCGACTACCGAACCAGTCAACGGAGAAACGTCATGCATGATCTCGTGATTCGCGGTGGAACCCTAGTCGACGGCACGGGGAACGAAGCCAAGACGGCCGATGTCGCGGTCACCGACGGCATCATCACCGAGGTCGGCCGCATCACAGCGGCGGCGCACGAAACGATCGATGCCGATGGTCTCGTCGTCACGCCGGGCTTCGTCGACGTTCACACCCACTACGACGCCCAGGCTACATGGGATCCGCATCTATTGCCGACGGGCTGGCACGGTGTCACGAGCACCGTCTTTGGAAACTGCGGTGTTGGCTTTGCACCTGCCAAGCCCGAAGACCGAGACTGGCTGATTGGCTTGATGGAAGGGGTCGAAGACATCCCCGGGGCCGCCCTGTCCGAAGGCATCCAGTGGAGCTGGGAGACGTTCCCCGAATATCTCGACGCCCTTGATCAGGCGCCGAAGGCGATCGACTACGGCACCCATGTTCCCCACGGCGCGGTGCGCGCATACGTGATGGGTGAACGCGGTGCGAAGAACCAACCCGCTACAAAAGAAGACATTCAGAAGATGTACGAGATCGTGAAAGAAGGAATCGAAGCTGGGGCGCTCGGCTTTTCAACTTCACGCACGATGGGACACCGCGCGGTGGACGGCGAGCCGGTCCCCGGAACCTATGCCCAGGAAGATGAGCTCTTCGGAATTGCCAAAGCGCTGAAGGACACGGGCCAAGGCATTTTCGAACTCGCCGGTGCGGGCGCAGGCGGCGACACCGCGGGCGACGAACCCGGCGCCGCGCTCGAAGAGATTGAATGGATGCACCGGCTTTCTGCCGAGGTGGGCCGACCGGTCAGCTTCGCCATGCTGCAGTTCGACTCTCGGCCACAGCAGTGGCGAGAGCTGCTCGACATTTGCGAAAAAACTCGGGATGCTGGCTCCGAAGTCATCGCCCAGTTCGCCGCCCGCCCCTTTGGCGTCTTGGCGGGACATCAAACCGATGCCAACCCGCTACTCGGTCGACCCGGCTATATCGAGATCGCACATCTGCCCCTCGCAGAGCGCGTGACGAAGCTGCGAGATCCAGCCGTTCGCGAGCGCATCCTTGGCCCAGAGCGTGCGACCGATGGACCGGGCTTTGGCGCCTTCCTCGACAATGAAGCCGTCTACGCAAAGCTCTTCCCGATGGGCGACCCGCCCAACTATGAGCCAGCGGCCTCCGAAAGTGTCGCCGCCATCGCGGGACGCGAAGGTCGTAAACCCGACGCCGTTCTCTACGACATGCTCCTCCAAGACGACGGTCGCGAGCTTTTGTTGCTGCCCATGATGAACTACAGCGACGGCAACCTCGACCCCATGTACGAAATGCTGCACGACCGCAACACACTGCTGAGCCTGGGTGACGGTGGCGCGCACTGCGGATTGATCTGCGATGCAAGCCTCACAACCTTTATGCTCACCCACTGGGTGCGCGACCGATCTCGCGGCGATCGCATTCCGATCGAGTTCGCGGTACAGCGCATGACGCAACACACCGCGAACGTATACGGCATGCATGACCGGGGTGTCGTGGCACCCGGCTTCAAGGGGGATCTCAATTTGATCGACTTCGACGCCCTGCAGTTGCGACGACCCGAAATGCGGTACGACCTGCCGGGTGGAGCGCGGCGTTTGTTGCAAGCGGCCGACGGCTATAAGGCGACGATCGTAAGTGGCCAGACGATTCTGCGAAACGGGGAGTCGACCGGCGCCCTCCCCGGTCGTTTGCTCCGCGGAAGTCAAGCCTCTCCGCTCAACTAAGTTCGAAGGCAATCCGTATCGTGATGGCTCGGGTTGGTTCAGTGTAAAGCGGCAGTTCAAAGGAGACCTGCGTCGCCTCGCTAGAGGCGAAACGGGAAATTCTCTGCGCCGCATCATGCCACCGGGCTGACGACGAACACCATTTTTCAAGCGGAAGCCCCGCGCGCGGCCACCATCGAAGCGTATTCATCAAGCCGGTCACCAAGCCTGTTATGCTCGCGCCAACGCATGACCGAATCGATGTCTCCCCTGCGGCGCCTTGCATACGCTTTTGGCTCGCCTGGCTTCCAAGCCAGCGAACGCACCGTCGTTCTCATTCTCTTCTACTTCTATCTGCCCCCTGGAAGCAGCGATCTCCCTCTGCTGCTCAGCGATACGATCCTGTTCGGAGGCCTCACGGCATTCGGCGCCGCAATGTTCGTGGGACGCATCTTCGACAGCCTCGCCGACCCGTTCGTTGGATTGATGAGCGACAGGTCGACGTCGCGGTTGGGTCGGCGAAAAATATTCATGATCTCGGGGTTCGTCCCGATGTGCTTGATCCCGGTCGCGGCCTTCTGGCCGCCGGGGGAACCGGGAAGCCAGCTGAACTTCATTTGGCTTACAGCCTGTCTCGCCGGCTACTTCATCTTTTTTACGGTCTATGTCGCTCCATACCTCGCTCTCCAGCCGGAACTTGCTCGCTCACAAGACGAACGGGCGCGACTCGCTGTGTTGACCGGCTCGCTCACGATGCCATTCGTTTCCCTAGTCGCCTTCGCCTGGCCGTGGGCGCTTTCTTGGGGGATCGCCCACGGATATTCCTCCACCCAAAGCATTCGCACGATCGTGGTTGCCCTCGCAGTTGCGGGCCTCGTGCTATGCGGTGTGGCGATACTCTCTGTAGACGAAAAGCGATTTACGCGCGCTACGCGATCCACACTGTCGAACAAGGATGCTTTGCGCGAGACCGTTCGCAATCGCCCATTCTTGATCTATCTACTCGCGCAAATCTTTTTCATGTTCGCACTGAACATGATCATGCCGCTTTCACCGTACATCGCCGAAGTTTTACTGGGTCGCGACGTGGGGTTTGCCTCGTGGTTGGGGCTGTGTCTTTTTCTCGGTGTGATCGTGAGCTTTGTGCTCTCGGCTCGAATCATCAAACGCTTCGGCCCCAAGCGGATGATGGTGGGATCCGTGGTCCTTTTCGGCGTGGCACTCTCCATGCTCGCACTCATCGTGCCCGACGTTCCCGGCGGAGAACACGACACGCGCAACGTCGTCATTGCATTCGCGAGCCTCGCGCTGGGGGGAATCCCTGTCGCGGGTTTTCTGGTTGCGACCAATGTGCTGCTGGGACAGATCATAGATGCCGACCAGGCGACCACCGGAGCCAATCGTGCGGCGATCTTCTTCGGCATCCAAGGTTTGGCAACCAAATGGGTATACGGCTTTGCGGCGGCGGTGCTCGCCTACCTCTTCACGCAATATGGGAATAGCCCTGAAGAGCCCCTTGGCGTTTGGCTTGCGGCTCCGTGCGCTGCAGTTTGTTGCTTGGTTTCGGCGGCACTATACGCGCTCTATCCAGAGCGTGACGTTCTTGCGCGCGCGCAAAGCGCCACCCCGTCGACACCACCGTTGCACTAACGGCTGCGAAAACCCCGGACCGACGCGAAGACGCGTGCGATGCGACGGGAGGGGTTCTTCCGCAGCCTGCGCGACGCCGACGCCCCCTATCTCGCTCGTAACTCGCGCACAAGATCAGGTTCGCGTTGTCTCTTTGATAGCGGTGCGATCGCGAAGTCAAACGCATAGCGCCCCGGGCGCACGCGATACTTCGTAAGCGTGTCGGGACCACAGCTTCCACTTCCAACCCCGCGATGTACCGCGTCGAGACACAGGGTTACTGAGTCTTCGGGATCGAGATCACAGGTATGACGGGCTCGCGTGAGTTGTTTGTCACCGTAGTGGCTCGCCGAGAATTCAAACGTCGACAAACCGGCAAACAAAAGCCCAGTTCCCGTGGTGTCGCGCAGACTGCACCAACGTGAATCCACGTGGTTGCCGTGGGATTGGGGAAGGATGTAGGGAACGTACTGGTCTGCGACGGTCGATGACCATTGGCCAAGGGCCGCCCCCACCTTTCGATCGCTGTAGCTTTCATGTGGACCGCGGCCGAACCATCGGAGCTCATCGAATCGGTCGGACAACTGCATACGGATCCCGACACGAGGTAAGTCGTCGAAGCCCTCGGGGATGCGAACGCGATTGCGAAGGATGAGCCCACCGCCTGGTTCAAACAACCACTGCTGCTTGTGTTCGATCCCTGTCACACCGTCCGCGTTAAGTGCTTCGTGCGTCATCCCAACGTTCACGCTTCCGTCGCGGCCGCGAATCAGTTTTGTAGATGTGACGTTGAGTCGAAGGTCTTCGAGTCCGTACCGCTTCCATCGATCCAGCGGTTTTCCCTGATCGAAGTTCAACGCTTGGATGCCGTCGTTGTCCATCGGCGCCCTCCAAAGGTGAAGCTTCGGGCCTTCGGAAATCAGCGGGCTCTCGTTTGTGTTGGTGTCGGTGTTGCTGTCGGTGTAGACCAGCCCCTGCAATATGCCTGAGCTGAAGTCGAACTCCGCGTTCAATCTTCTTGACTGCACGACGACTCGGTCCCCGTCACGGGCCACTTCCAAATTCGAAGTTCGAGTTGAAGTCCGGGAAGCGCCCGATCCTCCTTTGCGGCCTTGCACTTTGGCGCGGGTCGGCAGCTCAAGCTGCTCCCACGCAACCTCATGGCCCTTCGCCGCCCAAGGAAGCGCAACCCGCGTACGAAATCGCACGGTGAGTCGACACTCTGTTCCCGGCTCAAGCTTTGCCCAGTCGATCGGCAACGTGATCTCGCGACGGGTTCCCGGGGCAACGTCGAGTCGAGGCAGCTTCCCTCGCTGAACCCGCACGCCATCGACCTCGACTTCGAACGTCCCCGCGAGCCAGCTCAGATCTTGAAAATCAAGTCGGCTTTGGATCCGAACCTTCCCTTTGCGAAGGTTACCCGCAGTGACGCGCACCGGTTGACCAAGCTTCTTGATCTCCCACATCGCGGGATGCGGAGTGCGATCGGGCCACACCATGCCGTTGATGCAGAAGTTCGCGTCGTTGGGTGTGTCTGCGAAATCGCCACCATATGCCCAGTAGTTTCGACCGCGATCGTCTTGGCGCTTCAGCCCCTGGTCCATCCAGTCCCAGATAAACCCACCTTGAAGGCCATGATGAGATTCAATTGCAGCCCAGTAGTCCGAAAGGCTTCCGCTGCTGTTCCCCATCGCGTGGGCGTACTCGCACATAATGAGTGGACGATGATCCTGGTTCGTCCGTGCCCAGGTCACTAGATCTTCGACCCTCGGGTACATGGGACAAATCAGATCGGTCGCATGGTGGTCCCGATACCAGTCCCAATCGAGCGCGCCTTCATAATGGATCGGCCGACTGGGGTCGTAATGTCGGATCCAGGCCGCCGCGGCGTCGTGACATGCGCCATAGCCGCTCTCGTTCCCGAGTGACCAGGCGATAATGCTGGGATGGTTTTTGTCGCGTTCGACCATCCGACTACTTCGTTCGCGAAACGCGCGGTCATAGCGCGAGTCGTCGCACAGCGAACGCAGCGTCCCATGACTCTCAGCGTTGGCTTCGTCAATCACGTAGAGACCGAGTTCGTCACAGATGTCGAGGAAGCTTGAGTCGTTGGGATAGTGGGCCGTACGCACCGCGTTAAAGTTCCACTGCTTCATCATCAAGACGTCTTCGCGCATCCCTGCGCGTGTTACAGCTTTGCCTCGCTCATCGTCATGATCGTGGCGGTTGACGCCGTTGATCAACACGGGTTCGCCATTGATTAACAGCTCGTTGTTACGAACCTCGACACGCTTGAACCCAACCTTGCAACGTACGACCTCGACCGCTTCTCCGGCAGGATCGCAAAGCTTCACGATCAGCGTATATCGGTGCGGTACCTCACTCGACCACGGCGCAACTTTCGGAACCTTCACGTCGAAAAGCGCTTGTTTGCCTCGAAACGCGTAAGCGTTGGTGACCTGGTGGGCGACTTCGGCGCGGTGTACCCCGCGCAGGGCAGATCGTCCTCGGGCATTGAGGAGCGTCAATTCAACGGTCCAACCCGGACCCATCGGTTGATCGCTTCCAACGTTTACCTTGGTCCGTAGCCACCCTGAACTCAAGTTCGCCTCGAGTTCCGCCCGAGCGACAACATCGGCCACATACGTAGCCTGGGTCGCGTAAACGAATACGTCCCGGTGAAGACCCGCCATCCACCAATGGTCCTGGTCTTCCAGGTAACTCGCGTCAGACCAACGAATCACCATCACCGCGAGTTGGTTGCTTCCCAGCTTGACCTGGGCCGTGATATCGAATTCCGCGGGCAGCCTGGAGTCCTTACTCATCCCAATCGCCACGCCGTTTACGTAGACGTAAAGAACACTTTCCGCGCCACCAAAATGCAACACGATGCGACGGCCGTCCCAGTCCGAGGACACTTCGAATTCACGTCGATACAGCCCGGTAGGATTCGCTTCCGGAACTTCGGGCGGGACGAGACCAAGAGCCGGATCGAAGGGCATCTGAATGTTGGTGTAGTGGGGACGATCGAAGCCTTGCATCGTCCAGTTGCCCGGAACCTCGACCTCAGCCCACGCGTCGTCCGCGTAGTCGGGTTCGAAAAACTTTGGGTCCGCGAAGGTTGGTGACCCACACAGCTCAAACCTCCAACGTCCGTTTAGATCACGAAAAAATGGCGAGTCCTCATCGGAAAGACGAACCGCCTGCTCCTCGGTCGAAAACGGAACGAGGGGGCTGCGACTCGGCAGGCGATTCACCGCGGTCAGTTCCGGGTTCATCCACGTGGGAGGCCCCGGAAGTTCGAACCCAAACATGGCGACGAAGCCCCCGCGCTACCAGCGGTAGCGAACTGATAGAATTTCCCAATTGAAGTAGACCCGCTGGTCCAACACTTCACCCGGAATCAGATTCACGAGCATGCGGGTTCCGATGCTGATCGAGTCGTCGAGCGGGAAATCGACGCCGGCGCCGATGTTGATCAGAAAATTCGTCGCATCGCGATCCCGCCCCGGGCGATTTTCTTCGATGTAGGTGAGGCCGGCCCCGCCCTGCAGGAAGGGCCGCAACTTCTTCATCGTCTTGTTCTCGAAGCCCGAAAGATTGAAGATGTATCGGGTAAAGAGTGTGGGCGAGAGGATCACGAAGTCGTCGTCGACGCCGAGTTGCAAACCGAGCCCGACCGCGACTTCATCGCGGGCCATGGTTTCGATGTCGAGGTTCATCAAGAACGAATCGGGTCCCTCGGTGAAGCCGATGCCTCCGCGCATCGCAAAGCGAGAGTCGTTCTTCTGTGAAGACTCGTAGCGGTCGCGCCCCCGATCGCGTTCCCGCTCGAAGTCGCGGTTGTTCTGGGCTGCCGCAAATGACGCGAACAGCATTGGAATCAACAAGCCGGTCGCCAGAACGTGCTGAAATCGAATCATGCCCCCCCCAAAAAAAGCGAGCCCCCATAAGCTGATGGCCTCGCCGTGGCCGCGACGCTAACAGAGCAAACTTACACGCTGCAAGCGCTGCGAACGAAGCCATCCTGCAAACAAGGCTCGGGCTATACTCAGCGAGTGAGCATCTCTGAAACACCGCTGCCGCATCAACCGACCTGCGCGGCCTTACCTTCGCTCGAGCGCCCAGAATACGCTGACGCTTGGGTCTTGGTACTGACATCCCAAAACATCAAAAGCCACATCGTGCGCGATGAGACTGGGTTCGTTGTTCACGTGCCGCCAGCCGATGAAACGCGCGCGATAGAAGCCATCCGAGTCTGGATGGAAGAAAATCGACCGCGCAGGATCCCTATTGAGGCAGAACTCACCAACACGCAAAGACCGATCGACTTCGTCCTCGCCTACGGGTTTGCACTGGCACTCTTGGCCGTCCACTATGGCCTCGTACAGACCGGTGAAGGTGCTTTCGCAAGGCGGATTGGCAGTGCAAACGCTTACGCGATTCTGGACGGCGAACTTTGGCGTGTGCTGACCGCGCTCACACTCCACAAGGACGTCGCTCATGCGATCGGCAACACGCTTATCGGCGGGTTATTCCTCGCGTCGCTTTCGGGGCGTATCGGTGCGGGCGTCGCAATTGCGCTCGCCCTTGGGTCGGGAGCGTTGGGAAACCTCGCCGACGCGATCTACTACCAAACCGGTCACAACTCAATCGGTGCATCGACTGCAGTGTTTGGGGTAGTGGGTTTGTTGTGCGGTCTCGAAGCATGGCGCCGCGAGCGAGTCTCATTGCCATGGCGTGGCGCATGGGTTCCTCTCGGCGCCGGCGTTGCACTGCTCGCGATGCTTGGGTCGGGGGGCAAGGATGTCGACTACGGCGCTCACATTTTGGGAATGCTCGCAGGGATGGGCTTAGGCTACGCAGTTGCACCGCGGCTCAGCCCTCACCCACCGGGGCGCGGCATCCAAATCTTGTCGGGGTTTTCTGCGCTTGCCTTATTGGGCGCCAGCTGGCTCTGCGCTTGGACGTTCGTTCACTAGCGCGACACGATCGTTTTCTATCGCACGCTCGACCCATCTGCCCATCAATCGAACTATGCTCAGAGCCGCCGATCGCCCACGCAACGGGGAATCACGCGACATGACTGCGGCGCCCGCAGTCGAAACCTCACTTTTCGTCTATCACTTTCGTATCGAAACGCAGAAATCGCATTGGAGTATTTACGTGAGCAGCATCAACTCGATCTTTTCCATTGAAGGCAAGACCGCACTCGTCACCGGAGGAACCCGGGGCATAGGCATGATGATCGCCCGTGGCTACGTAGAGGCCGGCGCGCGCGTCTACGTGGCATCGCGGTCGGAAGACGCATGCGTCGAAGCCGAAAAGGAATTGTCGAAACTTGGAACCTGCGTCGCGATCCCCGCTGACCTTTCGACCGAAGCAGGCTGCCTCGCCTTGGCCGAAGACATCAAGGGCCGCGAGAGCAAGCTCGACATTCTGGTCAACAACGCAGGCGCCAACTGGGGCGCGCCATTCGGCGAATTCCCGGCGTCGGGTTGGGATCGTGTTCTCGATCTCAACGTCAAAGGGCCGTTCTTTCTCACGCAGGCGTTGACCCCGCTCTTGGAAGCAGCCGCAGGAGACGGTAGCCCGAGCCGAGTGATCAACATCGGGTCGATCGACGGCATCCAAGTTCCGTTCCTCGACACCTACTCGTATTCAGCAAGCAAGGCAGCCATTCATCACATGACCCGCGTGTTGGCCAGAAAGCTAGCCCCCAACATCACCGTCAACGCGGTCGCACCGGGCCCGTTCCAGAGCAAGATGATGAAGGCCACACTCGAAAACTTCGGAGACTCGATCGCGTCGACGTGCCCCATGAAGCGGATCGGGGAGCCCGACGACATGGCGGGCATTGCGATCTATCTCGCTTCCAAAGCCGGCGCGTATGTCACGGGTAGCGTGATCGCGGTAGATGGCGGCATCTCGACAACAAAGTAGACGGACCCAGTAGACGAACGAAGTAGACCGAACCAGAACCGAACTAGGGAGAACCCATGCCGCGACTCGGACAGGTGCGACGCAAAGACGCTTCGCCCCTCGCTCAAAAGATGTATGACCAACTATTCGGAGACCGCGACCCGGTCGACGAACCTGGCACCGCGACTGGAACACCGGGCGACTGGTGGACCGTGTTCGCCCTGGTTCCCGACGTCCTCGAACATGCAGTGCGGGGCTTCGGACTTTATCGGAGCCCCGACCGCAAGCTCGACCCCCAGCTGCGAGAACTCGGCATGACCCGGGCGGGCTTCAGCCGAGGCAGTCAGTTTGTCTACTCGCAGCACTGCAAGTCGTGTCGGTCTGTGGGGCTCACAGAAGAAAAGATCGAAGCAGTCCCCAGTTGGCAGACGGCCGACTGCTACTCTCCTCTTGAACGTGCGGTACTCGCCTACACCGATTGCCTCGTGGAAGGAGGGGGACGTGTTCCAGATGCGACGTTCGCCGCACTCAAGGCCGGACTTGGCGACGAAGAAATTCTCGAACTGACGTACATCACATGCACCTACGACCTGCACGCGACGATGTGCCGCGCCCTGCGCCTCGAGTACGACAACGTCGATGAACGAATCGTTGAAATTCCCGCGCCCGATGAGCGCGCGAACTTCGACGTGATGGCGGATATCAGCCAACAGGACGATTGATTTCGCTATCCTTCGGCTTCGAACAGCATGCGCCCGGAGATTTCAGAACCGAGCCCGACAAAATCGTCAATCAACATCGTACGCGCCCCGAGGTACCCCGATGAGCACTGCTTCCGAAGCCGAACCCGGCCGACTGGTCTACACCGCCGAGGAAATTCTGTCCGGCGGTGCGTATGCCGAGCCCCTCATTGCGAATGAGGTTCGCTGTCATGGTGGGTTCACTCAGGACGGCGACTACCGTTCCCCGCGCATGCTCCATCGCGGTCCAGGGATCGACGCGTGGAAGGAACAGCTCGCTAGGGATGGCCACGAACTGATTGACGTACCGCCCTCGATCACCCCGCCCCAGTATCCCAACACCGCCCAGGCAAAGTTATTGCTTCGCAACGGCGTGCAAGAACCTGTTGTCCGCGCGCTCACGATCATTTCAATTGTCGAAGGCTTTGGCGCGATGATTCGCGACGTGCGCGTGCCCAAGCTCGACGCTCTCTTTGTCGAGAACATTGGAGGCACCGCCCTCGTTCATCTGCGCGGAGCTCTCTTCGAAGCACACGCCCGAGACGAATCCGGCTACCGCGAAGAAGGCGGCCACAAACAAATGTGGGAAGCCGCTCGCGATGAGGCCCTCGAAAATCCGAAGATCCCGGGCGACGTGCTGATGCGCATCATGGGACGCCGGCGAAATCGTGAGAAGACCGGCCCCGTGTTCCCTGAGATCGACCCCAAGCTCGAACGCATGCTCGGTTTCATGGCCCAGGTGATGGTGATCGAAATCATGGCCGAAGGAACCTTCGAATGGGGGATTGACATTTTGAGCGATCCCGAAGTGTCCGCGAGTCCGAAGTCAGCCGGCGAAATGGTGGCCTTCATCCAGCAAGACGAAAAGCCCCATGTCGAATATCTGCGCACCGCGCTCTCCGAAGCGCGGGCACGCACCATCAAGACGGTCGATGGAAAGGAAATCGCCGGCAAAGTGGTGGTCGATGAATTCATGCATCGCATCCTCGAAGCCATGACGGCAACGCGACAACGTGAACAACGAGAAGACGTCCGCGGCACCTTGGTCGACGCGATGAAGGTGGCGCGCAATCCAAAGTCACTGCTCGAAGAGTTCGACTCGCTCGATCAAGCGTGGACGCCGCCCGAAAGCACCGGCTTCATTTCGACGCGAACGCCCAGCGCTGCATGAACGTCGCAACGCGGATCGAGCGCACCATCAAAGTCGGCTATACCGCGGCGGTTGTTTGGGGTTCGTACAAGATCCCCAGTGTCGCTCGCAAACTCAGCGGACGACCACCACGCACCGACGCCGAACTCAGTGCGCGCCATGCGCTAACGGCGCGCCGAATCTTGGCCCTCGCCCTCGACATGCGGGGCGTCATGATCAAGATGTGCCAAGCACTTGCGACGCGTTCAGACATCTTCCCGACCGAATTCATTGACCACCTAAAACAATGTCATGACGCCGTACCCCCGAAGCCCTTTCCAGTGGTTCGCACCATCGTCGAAGCTGAGCTCGGCAAACCGATGGACGCCGTCTTCAGCGAATTCGACGAGACGGCACTCGCTTCGGCTTCTCTCGCACAGGTGCACCGTGGGCGACTCGTCGATGGACGCGAGGTTGCGGTAAAGGTCCAGTATCCCGACATCGAAGACATTATTCGGACCGACCTCACCAACATGCGCAGAGTCTGCAGGGTCTACGAGTTATTCGATCCGCAACCGCTCGCCCTACTTCCACTCGTCACCGAACTCACGACTCACATCGGTTACGAACTCGACTTCCGTCGCGAAGCCGAGTTTGGTGGCCGGGTCCTCACACTCTTCGAAGATGACGACAACGTAAAAATCCCTGAAGTCTACGATGAGTTCACTACGCCTCGGTTGCTCGTGATGGAATTGGTCAGCGGCATCAAGATCACGGACAAGGACGCGATCGAAGAAGCAGGCCTCGACCCCGTCGACGTCGTGCAAGACCTCATGCACGTCTACGTGCGCATGATCCTCGCCGCGGGTTTCTTCCAAGCGGACCCCCATCCCGGCAACTTGTTCGTGACCGAAGAGGGAAAGATCATCGTGCTCGACTTCGGGCTTTCGAAGGTCTTGCCAGAAGGCTTTGGACTCGGCTTGTTCGAGTTGATGTTTTCGCTCATGACCTTCAACGAAACCGCGATGCTGCGCGCGTTCAACGAGCTTGGCTTCCGCTCGAAAACCGGGGACGACAACACCTTCTTGTTGATCGCCCGCCGAATGGTGAGCCGCAGCGACAGTGGGAGCTTCGAAGGCGAATTCACTGAAGAGATGACCAACGAACTCTTCGACGCGATTCGCGACGACCCGGTGGCGGACGTGCCGAGCGACTTCGTGTTGGTGGCGCGGGTCTTCTCCCTGCTCTCAGGGATCGCACACACCCTTGGAAGTCGAGCGAACGTCCTCGCCGCGATGAGCGGCGGCTAAGCGCTTACGCCGGCCCTTCGCTTCGCACCGCGCACCGCAACCCGTCCTAAGCTCGTCACTCCTTAAACAAGTACTCCGCGACGACGAAGCCAAACGTCATGGCCGGCCCGATCGTACCCCCGGCGCCTGGATATGTCGGCCCCATCACTGCGGCAGAACAGTTCCCAATTGCGAAGAGCCCTTCGATCACCTCACCCGACTCCTTCAACACGCGAGCGTCGGCGTCGACTTCAAGACCACCACGCGTTCCGAGATCGCCCGGATAGATTTCGATGGCGTAGTACGGAGCCGTGTCGATGGGCCCGATGCACGGATTCGGTTCGACGGTGGAGTCACCGTAATAGCGATCGTAGGCGCTGTCGCCGCGCGCGAATTCGGTGTCCTTGCCGCTCTTCGCGTAGCCGTTCATCTTTTCAACACTCTTTGCAAGGTTGGCCGGGTCGACTCCGATCTGTTCAGCGAGTCCCTCGATTGTGTCGGACTCGTGGATGTACCCCGACTGCTTGAGCGCCTTCGAGATCGGCATACCCGGGTAGAAAGGACCCACTGGGTACTTCTTACGGAAGGGATCATGAAAGACGAACCAGCAAGGGACCGTTACCGCGTCGTCGGAGTTTCGGTTGTAGCTATCTTTGCAAATGTCGTCATAGGGCGCCGACTCGTTCAGGAAGCGTTCGCCCTTGGAATTGACCATCATCGAACCGGGGAGGCCCTTTTCGACTACGAGCATCCGCGCTCGTGCTTCCCCGGGAACAACAGTGACCGGCCCCCACCACGCGCCGTCCATGAAGCCTGTTGCCGCACCCAGTGCTTGTCCCTTCTCAATAACTTCGCCGGTGTTGCCGGGGTTCGCGCAAGTCCAGTCCGCTTGAGTTGGGGACGGGAGGTATTTTTTGCGCATTTCGTCGTTGCTCTCAAAGCCACCCGCCGCGAGCAACACGCCCTTCTTGCCCTCGATACGAATCCGCTTGCCTTGCTTATTCGCGATCGCGCCGACGACCTTCCCGTCTTCCAAAATAAATTCTTCGAACGGGCACTCGAGCCAGATTGGAACGTTGCGATCGAGCAATGAAAGTCTCAGCTGCCCCACCAGCGCGTTGCCTAAAGTAAGGGAGCGATCGCGCTTACTCTTAAACCGGCCGACGATATCGAGGAAGTATCGAATGCCGACTTTTAGGGCCAACAAAATGTAGCCGGGTGCGCCGGTCAAGAGGTCGTGGGCTTCGGTTGCCGTCATCGAAATGCGGCCCACGATCAGCTCTTGTAGTGCGAGTCCGCGCAGCTTGCCAAAGTCGTCACCGAGCAGTCGAGCATCGAAGCGGTGTGGTTCGCACGCGCGTGCGCCGGGTTTGCCACCGGGAACCTCGGGATAGTAATCGACGTAGCCAGGCATCGAAAACATGTTGAGCCGCGCTTTGTCGTGCAGGTACTCAAGCATCACCTTGGCGTTCTTGACGTAGACCTCGAGCTTGTTCTTGGGCACGAGCCCTTCCGTAATATTGACCAGGTATTCCATCGCTTCTTCGGGCGTGTCGTCGACGATGCCGTCCTGCGCCATGAGGTGATTGCAGGGGATCCACAGAGAGCCGCCACTCATCGCGGATGACCCACCGTAGAGTTCCGTCTTTTCAAGCAACAGGACATCGGCGCCGAGGTCCTTGGCACGGATCGCAGCGGACATGGCTCCGGCGCCGCTGCCGACGATGAGGAGGTCGACGCTGTGATCAAAATTCTGGTTGTCGCTCATGGGGAATCCCTCGTGTCTAAATGGGTTCGCGATTGGCTCGCTATGAATGCGAATGGGTTCGTCTTTCGACGAACGCATGCCGTGTAGCGCGACAAACGCTGGCAAAATGAGTCGCGCCCCAGTCTACCGCCTCGCTCCTTGCACGACGAGTGCTCGCTCACGAGTCAGTGGACCGATTGGTTTCGCGACGGGCAAGCGGACGGCAACCGGCGGCAACACGCCCCACTGGCTCTTTGAGCAACCTCGCTCGCGTTTTAGCGACCCGGCCGAGCCGCCGGATTCATGCGGATCACCACGACGCTTGTGAACGCGAGCAGCCCGATCAGCAGAACGAATCCCAGTGGACCAAACGACGGCACCAACGGCGGTCCAGAGCAACCAACGATCGGCGAGTTGGAACAACCCGTGACTTCATCGCACGCATCGGCGGTACAAGCATCGGCGTCATCGCAGTCGAGCATCGAACCCGAGACGCAGCTTCCAGCCGCGCAAACATCGCCGTCGGTGCAGGCGTCGGAGTCGTCACACGACGCGGTATTGGGGGCGAAGTCACAACCCGTCGCCGGGATGCAGCTGTCATTCGTGCACAGGTTCGTGTCGTCGCAAACGATCGGTGCACCCGGCACGCATGACCCCGCTGCGCAGATGTCGCCGTTCGTGCAGGCGTTGGAATCGTCGCACGCCGCGGTATTGGGGGCAAAGTCACAACCCGTCGCCGGGATGCAGCTGTCATTCGTG
>LWDU01032587.1_pt1 | contig 50053 bp, 50 predicted proteins | sample 727161 | NCBI WGS metagenome assembly LWDU01 (sample SAMN04566230, study PRJNA314399) | hydrothermal vent metagenome | isolation source: deep sea hydrothermal plume seawater | place: Mexico: Gulf of California, Guaymas Basin | collected 2004-07-11
TACATTGCATCATGCTCCATCAAAGGAGAATCTGAGATAACAATTACATTGTAATCATTTTCTAATATTGCTTCAGCCAAATACTCGAATTTAATTTCTCCTTTTTTGATAGGAGAATAATGTCTTTCATTTCCTTCAATATCGAATTCAACACCTGAAAAGTGCATATAGAAATCTTTCAATCCCAATGAATCATCAATATATTTGAAAACACGTTTGAAACTATCTCTGTCATTTAACCAACGTCCACCTCTGGCGTGTAAATGCGGCCAGTTGATTACTGGAATAACTCCTCTAACACGGTGGCAGATTTCCATAACCTCTCTGATACTTCCGAAAAGACCAGGTTTCCCTGATATTTCAATTCCAATAACTGGACTGTAATTATTTTCTAAGTAATGATTTCTCATCTCTCTAAACATAGGGACTAATGTTTCAATCGCCTCTCTAGAAGAAATTCCACGATAAGGTCCAATGTGGGTAACTACTTTACGTGCTCCAATTTTGTTTCCAACTTCTCCAGCAAATTCAAGAAATTTATTAGATTTATTTCTCATATAACCATTGCCTAGAAAGTCCATGTAGTATGGAGCATGGATTGCCATATGGATGTCCAATGAGTGAGCAATCCCTCCTAGTTCTTCAAAATCATCTAATTCATCAACATATTTGCCTCTTACAAGCTGAATTTCCATACAGTGTAAGCCTAGAGCGTGAATATCCTCAATACCATCTCTAATGGTTCTTCCTTTGCAGGAAAGAGGAATTCCTGCTGGTCCAAAACGTATCATTGTTCATCGCGGATTGAATGGTCCTATAATTACTATTCGTTACTTTTCCATATTTTTCCATATATTTTAGTTCTAACTCACATTTTTTTGTCTAATTTTTTAAGGGTCCCTCCTCTCGCAATATGTGAATCCAAAGGCTTTACAGAAAAAGTGGCAAAAAAAATGGGAAAAAGCCAAGCTCTTCGAATCAGAGCCAAAGGAAGAACAAGAGAAGTATTTCGTTAATTGCCCGTACCCTTACATGAATGGATATTTACACTTAGGTCATGCATTCACCTATCTCCGAGCAGATATGGTTTCTAGATATCAAAGAATGAAGAATAAGAATGTTCTTTTTCCATTTGCATTTCATTGTACTGGAACGCCAATAGTGGCTGCAGCTCAGAGAGTTGAAGAAGGTGAAAAAACTCAAATTAAAGCATTGAAACAGATGGGGTTAAGCGATTCACTAATCAAGAAATTTTCAAAGCCTGAAGAATGGACAAACCATTTTCCAGGAAAAGCAATTCAGGATTTGAAAGAATTTGGAGCCTCAGTAGATTGGAGACGTAGTTTCATTACAACTAGTTTGAACCCATCTTATGATCATTTTATACGCTGGCAATTTAATAAACTATTAGCTAAAGAATATTTGATTAAAGGCAGTTTTCCAGTTGTTTGGTGCCCTAAAAGAGAAACAGTTGTTGGAGACCACGATCGTCTTTCGGGGGAAGGTGAAACTCCTCAAGAATATACTTTATTGAAGTTCAAAGGTGATGGTCATTTCCTCGTAGCTGCAACATTACGTCCTGAAACGGTATTTGGTCAAACTAATATCTGGGTTGATGGTGAAGGTACTTACGTTAAGGCGAAAGTAGGCGATGAAGTATGGGTTATGTCTCCGAAAATGCCTCAAAAACTAAGATTACAAGGTCATGAAGTAGAAGAATTAGAAGACGTTGAGGGCCGTAGTTTAGTTGGACAAAGATACATTGCCCCTCAGATTAATAACGAAGTACTAGTTTTACCTTCAAAATTTTGTGATGCCTCAATTGGTTCAGGAATTGTTACTTCAGTTCCTAGTGATTCTCCAGATGATTATCAAGGCTTAGTTGATTTGCAAAATTCTAGTTCAGATTGTGAAGGTTGGGGTTTAGATTTTGAAGAAGTAAAAGCGATTCAACCGATTCCTATTTTAGACTCAGGAGAAATGGGTACTCTTCCAGCACCGAAACTTTGCGCAGACTTAGGAGTCAAAAATCAAACTGAACGAAATAAGTTGGATAAAGCTAAACAAGAACTGTACATGCACAGTTTCAATCATGGAGTCATGTTAGACACTACAGATTATGTAGCTGGTAAACCAGTTGAAGAAGCTCGAGATATTGTAAAAAATAAGTTAGTAGAAAAAGGAAAAGCTGCAATTTATTATGAACTCACTCACGATGGCTTGCAGATTGCATGGTTAAAATTGTAGATAATCAATGGTTTTTAGAATATAGTAGTGAAGATTGGACTAAAACAACTGAAGAAGCCCTGTCTTCTATGGAATTATACCCTTCCAAATCGCGTTCACAATTTGAGTATGTTTTACAGTGGTTGAAAAATTGGGCATGTGTTCGAGAAAAAGGGTTGGGGACCAAATTACCATGGGATGAAAATTGGGTTATTGAATCTTTGAGTGATTCAACGATTTACATGGCCTTCTATACAGTAGCTCATTACTTGAAGGAGTTGGATGAAGAACAGTTAACCGAATCCTTATTTGATGCAATATTTGGTGAAGGAAATACCAAGTTAGCAGAATGAATTCAATTATTGGTATCCATATGATTTGCGAATTAGTGGTAAAGATTTGATTCAGAATCATTTGGCTTTCAGTCTATTCAATCATACTGCAATGTTTGAAAAAAATAAATGGCCAAGAGGTTTTGCAGTTAATGGTTGGGTTCTTGTTAATGGCGAAAAAATGTCTAAATCTAAAGGTAATTTCTTTACACTTAAAGAATTAAATGAAAAATATGGTGCCGATGTTGTTCGTTTCACACTATGTAATGCCGGAGAAGGGTTAGACGATCCTAATTGGGAATTGTCTTTTGCTGAAACTGCAGGTAAAAAATTGAATAATTGGCTATCTTTTGTAAAAGAGAATAAAGGAAAAGGCCGCACAACTTCACACCCGGTTGATGATTGGTTTCGTGAAATTATGGCAAGTATTTCACATCAAGCCAATGCAGCTTCTGAAAGACTTAAATTTCGAACTTCAACACGTCTTATTTTCTTTGAACTTTCTCAATATTTCAAATGGTATCTTCAGAGAACCGGAGAAGCTAATCAAGATATTTTGAAAGAATACATATCTATTGTAACTAGAGGTATTGCTCCAGTCGTTCCACATACGGCCGAAGAAGCTTGGTCTATTAGTGGTGAAGATGGTTTTGTTCTCAATCAACCATTCCCCGAAGGCCATGAGCCTGATTTAACTTTAGTAACTGGCGAAGATTTAGTTCGGCAGACTTTAGATGATACTAGAGCCATTTTGAATATAGCAGGCATTGATAATCCTAAAGAAATTGTATTCATAGTTGCCCCAGAATGGAAATGGAATGCAATTCATACGGCAGGACAATTGGCAGATGGCCGCGGTCAGGTTAAATTAAATCAACTTATTTCAAGTGTAATGCCAAATATACCTCCCGAGTCAAAGAAATTGGGGGCTGATTTCTTAAAGAAATGGGTTTTGAGAGATATTCCTTCATTAGGTCCTGGTTGGCAGAGTAAGTACAGTTTGCAGATTGATGAAGAGGAGATATTATCGGCATCAGTAGATTTTTTTAGTAAGTTATTTGGCTGTGAAATATCAGTTGTCAATGCCGATAAGGCGAGGTCTAGACACGTGGCCAAAGGAAATCAGAGTTCTCCATTAAGGCCTGCGATTTTTGTTTCATAAACTGTTTTCTATCGTCTATAAATAGCTCCTAGAATGCCTCTTATTCTTTTTCCCAATCTTTATAAATGCCTCTCTTTTCCAACGGACCCCGAGTGAGAGCATTTGCTCTCTGGAGACAACGAATATGACTCAAAAGCGAAATTCGCGAATAGCCTTGCTAGCCGTAGCAATGCTCCTATCTGGAGCTTTGTTAGGACTAATATCAGAGGATTCTTCAGCTGCACAAGATAATGCAGTTGGTTTCATTTCCTCAACAGATTCTTCTGGAGTATCTGTGACCTATATCAATCAAGCAACTGGAGCTACAGCAAGTGTAATCAGTCTAGATGATGGTTCCTATTCATTTGGCAATTTAGTTGATGGTGAGTATTCAGTTAGATATTCAAAAGCTGGTTATTTATCGGTATTAGATACTTGGAGTCTACCTTCTGATTTGCCTTTGGATGAGGTATCTATGGGTGCAGCTCCGTCTAATTCTTCTTCACTTACAGTTAATGTAAAGGATGGAGATGATGCTGATATTAATGGTGCTACAGTTTATTTGATGTCATCAACCACTGAAGATTCTTGGTGGACTAATATTACAGTAGGATATACTGTTTCCAATACAACTGGTGGTGATGGTAATGCAAGTTTTGCTTCATTAACTTCAGAACAATATGAGATTAGAGTAGAAGCATCAGGATATGCTACAGCATTCGGAAATACTTCAGAGACTAATATAGTAATGGAGGCTTTGGGCGATACCAACAAGCAGACAGTACGTGTATTTGATCCTTCAGGTAGCCCATTAGGAGATGCAACAGTTTTCATGTATGATGCAACTTCATCTACATGGTATGATTCAACTAAAGTTGGATATACTTATTATTTACAACCTACTACTTCCTCTGAAGTTTATGTATATGCTTATCATGAAAATTATACACCTTCAGTAAAGAAGATAGCCAGTGTTTCAGGCACAGATACTCATAATATGGATGTAAATAGTAATTTAGCAGCTGACAAGGATATAATTTACATTAATACAGCCCCATCAAATGGTGGGCAGTCAATGGAACCACTATCTGGTGACCGTATGATTAAGTTGAATTCAGGACCTACAGCCAGCATGTCTGTAACAAGTGAAACAACTGAAATGGACGATAAGCACGTTATAGCAGCAAATGGAATTGTTAACTTTTCAGCATCTTCTTCTAATTCACCAGTAGGTGGACTAACTTACAGCTGGGGTTCAGAAACATTTACAGATTCATATGTTGCCGGTGAACATACAGTCGAAGTTATAGTTACAGATGCATTTGGAGCTCAAGATACAGCTAGTATTACAATTGTAGCAGATGGAGTCAATCCACTTGCAGCTTTTACAGCAACTGTGAAAACTAATGCAGGATTAGATGGCATGGATTATAATGGAACTAATCTTGACGAAGACATCAATACTGTTATTTTCAATGCATCCACTTCAAGTGATTTAGTTGGTATTGCTTCCTATTCTTGGGATTTTGGAGATGAATCTTCTGATTCAGGTTCAATTGTAAATCATATATTTGATAATCCAGGAACATATGATGTTGTTTTAACAGTAACAGATACTGCTGGTAACTCCGACACAGAAACCATGCCTGTAATGGTTAATGATATTACACCTCCTAGTGCATTATTCAGTTGGTTTTATCTTAATGAAACAGGTAGTGAAATTAGTGGTGCTTCAATGGAAGGCGAAGTAACATTTTTCAATGCTACAGGATCTACAGATAATTCAGGCGAAGATTTGACTTATAGTTGGGACTTTGGAGATGGTAGTGAAGGTACTGGAGCTACTCCTGAGCATATTTTCAATGGAACCACTGATGATGGTTTCAATGTAGTTCTTACAATAACTGATTCTTCAGGTAAGGAAGATGTTACCACATACCTGATTAAACCAGCTTTGAAATTAAGACCTGATATTTACATAGTATCTATGAGCTTTAGTGATAATCTTGAAGAAGGAAATGTCGTTACTCTTGATGCAACTGTCAAATGTCTTTGCGAAGATGCAAAAATAGATAGTGCTTTCGAAGTAGCTTTCTATTTGGATAATTTAGAAGGCACTGTAATTGGTACAGCAATGATTGATGGCAGTGATTTATTAGCTCTAAACAATGGTACAAACGTAAATGTCACCACAACTTGGACTGCAGTATCAGGTGCTCAGACAATCTATGTGGATGCAGATTCAACCAATATTGTTGATGAAAGTATTGAAAAGAACGAACTTTCAAAATTAATAACAGTTAGTGCTAAAGATGATTCATCTGATGTTACATCTATGGTAATGATACTAATTATTGCATTATCAGCAGTTGGTACAGTTGCATACATTTACCGCGATCGATTATTCAACTAGATAATCAAAGTAAGTAGAGACTAGGATATGGAAACTGACCTAGTCTTCAGTCTTGCTATAGCAGGCATTACGCTTGGTATCATAGAAGGAATAAAACCAGGGCCACTTCTAACAACAGTAATCAAAGAAACATTGACAAATGGTTTTAGAGGAGGTATGAGGGCAGCTTCAGCTCCAATCTTCACAGATGGCCCTTTGATTATCTTTAGCATCTTTCTCGCAGGTTGGATAGCTACACAACCTCTTATTTTGTGTTGCATTTCATTAGTAGGTGCTGTATTTCTTACACGAATGGGAATGGAATGTTTTAGTTTAGACCTTCCAGAGATTGATTCAGAAGAAGTAGATATTTCCAAATCATTTATGCACGGTATTATCACTAATTTATTGAATCCAAGTATGTATGTTTTTTGGTTCTTAGTAGGAGGCCCAATTATGGCTACAGCAGCAGATAAAGAGCCAATTGCTCCAGTTGCTTATGCCGTATCTTTTTTAATTAGTATAGTTCTAGTAAAGATTACAATAGCTTATTCTTTCAGTAAGGCCAAAGGAAATATTTCATCCAAGAATTATCAATTAGCTTTGAGAATATGTGGGGTGGCTATGCTACTTTTTGCGATTAGTTTTGTCTATAGGGCATTTGAGTTGTGGCAAAATGGCTTCTGAAATATCCAAACTAATATAAAGTTACAATTATTCTTCTAATGTCCGCGTTTTGCCATTTTAGTTTCAAGCTTTGATTCTTCTAATCCTGGCATTGATTTTCCAATATTTCTTGAAACATCTCCAACTAATTTAGCATCATTGAAATGGGCAGTGGCCTCTACAACGGCTTTAGCCATTGTGGTTGGGTCTTCAGACTTGAAAATTCCTGATCCAACAAAGACGCCATCCATGCCAAATTGCATCATTAATGCCGCATCTGCCGGAGTTGCAATACCACCAGCAGTAAATGTGACTACAGGCAATCTACCTAGTCTTTTGATATCTTCTAATATGCCAACAATTTCATTTTCAATCGTAGCCTTATCTTTTCCAAATGGATTATAATCAGTAGATTCTCCAAGATTCTTTTCAGCCTCATTATCTAAAACAAAGAATTTTTCAGCTATTTTAGATGCAATTACATTAAGATTTTTAGACTTCTTTACAACTTCTATTTCAGCTTGTAATAATCGGGCATGTCTCATTGCAGCAACAATATTTCCAGTTCCAGCTTCTCCTTTGGTTCGAATCATAGCTGCACCTTCCCAAATTCTCCTAACGGCTTCTCCCAATGAAGTTGCACCACAAACAAATGGCACACTAAATCCGTCTTTTACGACGTGATAATACGGATCGGCAGGTGTTAAAACTTCAGATTCATCAATCATATCTACACCCAAAGATTCCAAAACTCTTGCTTCAGCAGTGTGTCCAATTCGGCATTTAGCCATAATTGGGATACTAGTACAATCAATAATCTCACTAATCATATTAGGATTTGACATTCTAGCAACACCGCCATCTGCACGAATATCAGAGGGGACTCTTTCGAGAGCCATAACTGCTACAGCACCAGCATCTTCTGCAATTTTTGCTTGTTCAGCATTAACTACATCCATGATTACACCACCTTTTTGCATTCTTGCAAAACCTCGCTTTACTAGTTCCTTACCGTGTCTTAATGATTCTATATCTAATTCTAAACTCATGTTTTTCTCCTTTGGTGGACCGGGCGGGATTTGAACCCGCGGCCTCCGCCTTGCGAAGGCGGCGATCTTCCGAGCTGATCTACCGGCCCTTGAATTATAAATGTTGGCGCCGGTTTTAAAAAATTAGAGAGATTATATTGCACTATTTGCTTCCAAATGGTGGGCTGCAGCTTCACTTAATTGTTCGTATAATTCATCATTTTCGACATTAGAATAGGATACCTTATTCCCTCGTCCACGATTAATCATCATAATTTCAAATTCGGAGCTTATATTGTCAACATAAGACATGATAGCATATTCATTTCCTTCTACTTCCAAAGCTCCATGTATTTTCATTTTTATTTCGACCCCATCTTGGTCTTCAAAAATTTCGATATCGTCTTCTTCTATTTTTACTTCAGTACTAGGCTTAGATGCGAAAAGTGAACTCCCCCATCCTTTGAGCTTAGTCTCTTCTTCAGTAATCTCGCGACCCATTGCATCAGACCAGGATTTGATAATATCATCTTTACTCATTTCGATGGTAGTTTCGGTTTTTTTCCAGTTATTTAGAATCCAAGGTGGAGTCTCAAATTTAGAGCATAAAGCTTGTAAGAACATTCTCAAATCATTAGGATTTTTAGTACCAATTTTAAGTTCGATTAAAGAATTTTTCGGACTTCCAAAAAATCCTTTATATTTTATTGCACTAAGTCTAGCTTTGAAACCTGCAAAGCGAAAAGAAATACTCCAATTCATTTCATCAAAGCCACTTTCTCGGAGTCTTATCTTTGCACCTTCGTCAACTGTTGTGCATGCTTCCCAGAATTTTTCCCCAAAATCTGTAAACCATAATAATCCAAAAGTTCCTCTATTCTTAATTTCATAATCTCCTAACTTAAGAGCACTGGTTTTCAACATAGGGTGTTTATTACGCGGTTGAGCTATCAATGTAACTGAATGCACTAATTTAGCACGAATAGGCATGCATAAAACATCACCGCTAGTTTTAATAACGGTCTACCTCAGCAGAACATAGGCCTTAGGGTCATTGACGGTAACCAATTCACAAATCTGCCTTTGGATTTATACATAGGCATTATGAACAGAATTAACCCGCCCTTGGTTCAAAGGTTAAACACAAAAGAGATGGTAATATGAATATAGACCCAACAAGTAGTAAATACCTTATTCGAGCTTCAATTAGAGCGAATGGTGTAGTAAATAAATCAGACGTAGTAGGGGCCGTTTTCGGTCAGACAGAAGGATTATTAGGCGATGAATTAGATCTTCGTGATCTTCAGAAAAGCGGACGTATGGGCCGTGTAGAAGTAGAAATACGAAGTGACAAAGGAAAGTCCACAGGAGAGATAGTAATCACTTCGAGTATGGATCAAGTAGAAACTTCAGTTTTTGCAGCGGCTTTAGAAACTGTAGAACGAGTAGGCCCTTGTAAGGCAACAGTTAAAATTACAGCATTAGAAGACAGTCGTTCTACTAAGCGTGAAACAATTATTGATCGCGCCCGCACTTTATTGATTGACTTAATCAAGAGCTCCCGAACTGCAGGTTCAACAATAACTGATACAGTTCGTCAGGCTCTTCAAGTAGAAGAAATTGTCAGATATAAAGGTAAATTGCCAGCAGGTCCTAATGTTGAAACTAGTGATGCAGTTATAGTCGTTGAAGGCCGTGGTGATGTTTTGAATTTATTAAAACATGGAATAAAGAATTCAATAGCTGTAGAAGGCACTAACATTCCAAAAGAAGTCGTAGGACTTAGTAAGGAAAGAACGGTAACTGCTTTTGTTGATGGCGACAGAGGCGGACAGATGATAATTCAAGAGCTTTTACAAGTTGCTGAATTAGATTTCATAGCTCGAGCTCCAGAAAATACAGAAGTTGAGTATTTGACACATAAACAAATAATGAAGTCTTTGAGAGACAAAGTAACTGCAGAATTATTTATGGAACAAAATAAATGGGCTAGGCCAGGATCTGGAAATTCTAAGAAAGCAGCTCCAAAGCACAGCTCCAAAGGACCAGCTAGGATTAATTCTAAATCAAGTCCAGCCCCTAAAGCAGCGGCTAAATCGGCAGCAGAACCTGCAGCAGAAGCTGCGGCAGAACCGGCAGTAGCTAGTCCTGTTTTCATTAAGCAATTGGATCAACTTCAAGGAAGTAAAAATGCACGATTATTAATGGATGAAGAGATGGCAGATGAAGTTTCAATAGGTGCTCTTCAAGAAGTTCTTGAAAAGCACAAGAGTAATGGAGTAAATACCTTAGTTATGGACGGAATTATTACGCAAAGACTAATTGAATTAGTTTCTAAAGCAGGAATAAAAACCGTTGTAGCCGAAAAGAAAGGTCCTCTCCCAAGAGATCCTGTCGGAATTTCAATGTTTACCCGTGAAGATTTAGCTTAGAATAACCTCTATTCTAAATTTTCAACTTTAGCCAAATGGTTATATCCCACTCTAGTGGTGAGCTAAAGCTATGGCCGATGAAGTTAAGTTTGATGAAGAAGGTTTACGACGTTCTGCTCGAAGTCAAATAATAGTAGACACTATTGAACGCAGTCTTGAAAAGATGATATTTGTAGAGTCTAATTTGGGTAAAGAAATGGAACCTCCGGATCTTTTCCAAGTAAGAAGAGAAGCAGTAGCAGCAGTTGCAGAATTAAAATATGCAATTTCGGTTCTAACCGGGAAGCTAGAGATTTAATGTCCTCACGGCTGGTACTCGCTCTGGATGAAACAGATCCAGCTCGAGCTTTAGAGATTGCTAAATTAGTTTCTCCTTTTGTTGCTAAAATAAAGATAAATTATCCTTTAGTTTTATCAGCAGGATTAGGCGTTGTTACTGAAATATCTAAGTTTTGTCCAGTAATCTGTGATTTTAAAGTTGCTGATATTCCCAATACAAATCGACTCATTTCGGAGGCCGTTTTTGAGGCTGGAGCGTCAGGAATAATAGCACATGCCTTCCCAGGTCCGGAATCACTTAGGGCAATTAAAGAGGTAGCTGATTCTAAAGAAATTTACGTGGTAATAACTATGTCTCATCGTAAAGGAGGTGAATTTTTCGATATCGAAAAATTTTGTGAGTTAGCCTTGGAGGTAGGAGTTACAGGAGTAATTGCACCAGCTACAAGGCCTGAAGATGTAGCCAAGATAAGAAAATTAGTAGGTAATTTGAAGATAATATCACCAGGGGTCGGTGCTCAAGGCGGCAGTTCTCGTGAAACTCTCAAGGCAGGAGCTGATTACATAATAGTCGGAAGAGGAATTTATCTTTCAGATGATCCTGCAGCAGCTGCAGAAAAATATTCTCGTGAATTTTCAATAAATGATTAGGCTTAATTCTTTCTTTAAATCATTCGGTTCTAGAAAAGTTTTGAGAGGGATAGATTTAGAAGTAAATTCAGGAGAAATAGTAACATTAATTGGCAATAATGGAAGTGGTAAAACTACGTTACTTCGCAGTATCAATACTTTAGATTTTCCTGATAGTTATATTTTAGCTGAAGTTGATGGTTTTGATTTGGAAAAATATCCAGAGGAAGTTCGTTCGCGCACAGGTTATTTGGCTCATAATCCACCGTTTTATCCAGAATTAACTGGGGCTGAAAACCTAAAGTTATGGCTTGAATTAAACTCAATAGATGATGCTGATTCAAGATCACGAGATTTCCTTGGTCAGGTAGGTTTAGTTTCTTTTAGTGATGATTTATCTGGAAATTATTCAAGAGGTATGATTCAGAGATTAGGTTTTGCTATGGCTCTTTCTCATTCACCAACTACGTTGCTTTTAGATGAACCATTTACTGGCCTTGATTCTGAAGGTATTGAGATTATATCTAATTTATTACTGAAGGCTAAAGATGATGATTGTAGTATTCTACTTGTTACTCACGATAAAGTCACCTATGCGGACAGATTAGTGGAGCTAGTTAGAGGTGAAATCAAATGAATCCGATAATTGTCATTATTAAAAAGGAATTGAAAATAGAGTTCAGATCATTACAAGGTATCGTTGCATCATGTATGCTTTCTTTTATGATTTTAATGTCTTTTAAATTTTCTATAGTTACGAATTCATTAATCACAGGTTCAGGAATTCTTTGGGCTTCTATCTTGTTGACAGGCTTGGGTTTGATTACACATATTTCTACACGAGAAGTAGAAAGAGGCACGTTAGATATTCTTAAGTTATCTCCAATTTCACGATATCAATTATTTTTGGGACGAATGTTTGGTTCATTAGCACTTCTATGGGTTTTGAGTAGTATAATTTTTATTCTTTATATTGTAATATTTGAGAATCAATTTGATAATGATTTATTCTTAGCTTATTTTGTAGTTTTAGTTGGTTGTATTGGTCTTTCTGCAGTTGGAACTTTAGCCGCAAGTACTGCTACTCCGCTGCATGGAGGTTGGATGATTACATCACTTTTTGCCATACCTATTCTATTGTTTACCGTTATAGAAGCGGCAATTAGATGCACAGATTCTTTAATTTCAGGTTCATCAGATTTTGAATTAGCTTTTATGCTATTAATTCTTTACAATGCTGTTTTTGTATTTGGTGGTGCCTGGCTTACGGAAATCTCAGATTAATTTTTTTCATTGTTCAATAATTCTTTTTTCTTTTGTATTCCACCAATTCCGCTATATCCACCTAATCCTCCATCACTTCTTACAACTCGATGACATGGTATTTTGATAGGGTATGGATTCTTTCCACATGCATTTGCAACAGCTCTAATCGCTTTAGGTTTTCCTATAGCAATTGCTAATTCCTTATAGGTTATCGTATTTCCGTGGGGAATTTTCTTTATTTCTTCCCATACTTTGATTTGAAATTCGGTTCCTTCTAATTGAAGAGTCATTCTATCTTTTCTTGAGCTTTAATGAAGCCGAATTGATACAGTATCTCAATCCCGTTGGTTGAGGGCCATCATCAAACAAATGTCCTAAGTGAGATTCACAATTTGAACAAACCACTTCAATACGCTTCATTCCGTATTCCAAATCTTCTTTCTCAGTAACAGTCTTTTCACTGGCTTCTTTGAAAAAACTAGGCCATCCGGTTCCCGAATTAAATTTGTGTTCTGATTCAAACAATATTTCGTCACAGCAAGTACAGTGGTATTTTCCGTTATCATGGCAATCCCAGTATTCATTTTGGTAAGGAGGTTCGGTATCACTGCATCTACATACTGCGTACTGCTCTGGCGTTAACTTCTCTTTCCATTCGTCTTCCATTATATGATTCCTGCGGATTTCCCGCCTTTTTCAAACGCATTCAAAGCTAAATTCAAATCTTCTCTATCTAGTCCAGCACTCATCATAACTCGAATTCTAGATTTATCAGGAGAAACCATTGGGAAAACAATTGGTAATGCAAAAACATTAAATTCCAATAAGTTGGCACTTAATTCTTTTGCTTTATGAGACTCTCCACACATTACAGGAATAATCGGAGTTTCCGATACGCCAGTGTCAAAGCCCATTGATTGTATTTCTTTTCTGAAATATTCGGTGTTTGCCCATAATTTCTCAACATGTTCAGGTTCAGTTTCTAAAACTTCGATCGAGGCTTTACATGCTGCAATGGTTGCAGGAGGTGCCGAACCAGAGAGTAACATTGTTCTTGACTTATTAAAAGCATAATCAACCATATGTTTCTCACCAGCAACAAGGCCGCCCACGACTCCAAATGCTTTGGAGAAAGATCCAGATTCCATGTCAACTTCATCCTCAACTCCAAAGTGAGCTCCGATTCCTCTTCCACCAGCTAGTACGCCTTCTCCATGACAGTCATCAATGTATGTCATTGCTCCATATTCTATCGCTAATTTTGTTATTTTATCTAAAGGAGTAATATCTCCATCCATAGAAAATACTCCGTCACTTATGACCAAAGTTTTTTCACTTTTTTTAGTGGCTTCTTTTAATCTATCTTCCAATTCTCCCATGTCATTATGAGCATAAATTGTACGATTTTCTTTTTTGACACCAGATAATCTTACTCCGTCTATGATAGAGCCGTGATTAAGCTGATCTGAAATAATCGAATCTTTTTTTCCAGCTAATTGAGGAATCAATCCTGAATTTACAGCAAATCCAGTTTGGTAATACAATGCTGCCTCGCGATTCTTGAATCTCGCAATTGTATCTTCAAGTTCATTATGAATATCCATGTTACCCGCAATAGGCCTGACACTTCCACTTCCAGCTCCATGAGATTTTACTGCATCTATAGCAGCTTGTTTGACTTTAGGATGATTACTCAGACTAAGATAATTATTTGCACATAACATGATTCTTTCTTTACCGTCAATAATAGTTCTTCCAGTTGATGGTCCACTAATTACGGGAGGTTTCCAATCAAATCCTTTTTTGACTAAATCTTCATATTCTTTTTTCATCCAATTTGTCGGACTACTCATTTAAATTCCTCAAATTTTTCAGCATATCCTTAGTCATACTCGTGAGATTAAAACGTGGTTTCCATCCCCATTCTTCTCTTGCAGCGTCATCATTTACTGAGATAGGCCATGAATCTGCAATTTCCTGACGATGGTCTGGTTTGAAGTTACATTCGAAATTAGGGATTATTTTCTGAATTGCTTCTACAAGTTCCAAAGCTGTAAAGCTCATTCCAGATAGGTTGTAATTGGAATGATGTTTTAGAGACTCTAATGGAGCTTTCATTAGTTCCAGAGTTGCTCTAATTGCATCAGGCATATACATCATTGGTAATTTCGTTTCTTCATTTACAAAACACTGATAGTTTTCTTTTTGAGTGGCTTCAAAATAAATTTCGACAGCATAATCAGTGGTTCCTCCACTTGGTCTTTTTTTCCAACTAATTAATCCCGGATATCTTATTCCTCTAACATCAACATTATATTTATTGAAATAATAATCGCACAGTAACTCTCCAGATACTTTAGTTAAACCATAAACTGTTGTTGGGTTCAAAGCTACATTTTGAGGCGTATCTTTTTTTGGTGCATCTGGTCCGAAAACGGCAATTGAGCTCGGACAGAATATTTTTTGATTATATTCTCTAGCCACTTCTAAAACATTTTGAAGTCCATTCATATTGATATCAAAACAGAGTTTCGGATTTTTTTCTCCAGTAGCTGATAATATAGCTGCTAAATGATATACAGTTCCAATATCATTGTCATTTACTATTTTTTTATATTTATTAAGATCTAAAACATTACATATTTTGAATGGTCCTTTTTTTGCTATTTCGGTTTCTCTTATATCTATGGCTATAACATTCTCTGTACCATACTTCTCTCTAAGCGCAGCCGTCAATTCGATTCCAATCTGACCTGCAGCGCCAGTTACTAGAATTTTATTATTATTATCAATAGACACGTATGGGCATTGTTGGCATTATTTTATAATGATTCCCAAAGAGTCATTAAATGCGTGTTTCATGGGATATTATGAGTAATGGTTCTCCAATCATAATTGTTAACCTAAAAGCGTACGAGCAAGGTTATGGTGCAGATGGTTTTGATTTATGTAAAATAATGGAAGAAATTTCTATAGAACACAATGTAAACTTAGCAGCAGCTGTATCTGCAATTGACTTGGTAGATTTTAGTGATAATCTAAAAATCCCAATATTCGCACAACATGTTGATGGCGTAAATTATGGTTCACATACAGGTTCAATATTACCTGAAGCAGTCAGATATTCAGGCGCAGTTGGTACTTTGGTAAATCACGCAGAGTGTCAAATGAGTTGGGAAGAGATTGAAAAAACAATAAATCGTTGTAAGGAACTTGGGTTGTTAACAGTTCTTTGTACTGCAGATTTAGAATCTTCAGAGAAAGGTGCACATCTAAATCCAGATATGATTGCAGTCGAGCCTCCTGAACTAATAGGTGGTGATATTTCAGTTTCAACTGCTAAGCCTGAGATAATATCAGATACAGTTGAACTCGTTAAAAAGATAAATTCGGATATTTCGGTTCTCTGTGGTGCTGGCGTTAAAAATCAAACAGATGTCTCAAAAGCCATATCATTAGGTTCTGAAGGGATTTTATTGGCATCTGGTGTTGTTAAATCATCAGAACCAAGAAAAGTTTTGTTAGATTTAATACAGGGTTTATAATCAATTTTATATAGGGGCAGGGGTAGACAACCTCAGGTTGGTTACTGCTTGTGAAATTTATCACTACAGGGGCTTGCCTAACTCAAATGCGGAGTAAAAAAAATGTCGATTGGAATTGAACCTTTAGGAGAGATGGTTCTTATAGAACTAGAACAAGCTGCTGAAAAGACAGCTAGCGGATTTATGCTACCCGAAGCTGCCAGAGAAAAAATGAATGTAGGTATTGTTGTTGCAGCAGGCCCAGATTCAGAAAATGTTAAGTCTGGCGATAGAGTAGTATACAAGAAATATGCAGGAACAGAATTAACCTGGGAAGATAGGGATTATCTTTTGGTAAAATCAGAAGATCTTCAAGCAAAGGTCAAGTGAGGTAAATAAATGGCAAAACAGATGATTTATGGTGAGGAAGCAAGAAAAAAGTTGTTAAATGGAATAACGGCAGCAACTGATGCAATTAAGGTTACATTAGGTCCTAAAGCACGTACTGTAGTATTGGACAAATCTTTTGGAAGTCCAACAATTATTAATGATGGAGTTACAATAGCTAAAGATATAGAGCTACCAGATCCATACGAAAATATGGGTGCTCAATTAGTAAAGGAAGTGGCAAGTAAAGCACAAGATACAGCAGGGGACGGAACATCTACTGCTGCAATTTTAGCACAATCTCTTTCAGCATATGGTTTAAGAAATGTATCTGCAGGAATGTCTCCTGTAAATCTCAAAAGCGGTTTTGATAAGGCCATAGAAGCTGTTGTTTCAGAATTGAAATCAGCATCTAAACCTGTTGAATCCGGAGAAGTCATTGAGCAAGTAGCTTCTATTTCAGCTAATAATGATTCAGAAATTGGTAGTTTGATTGCTAGCGCAGTAGAAAAAGTAGGTCATGATGGAATTATAACCGTTGAAGAAGCAAAGTCAATGGAAACTAGTCTCAAAGTTGTTGAAGGAATGGAATTTGACAAGGGTTATGTTTCACCTTACATGATTACAGACCGTGAAAAGAGAGAATGTGTCTTGGAAAATCCTAAAATTTTATTCACAGATCATACAATTTCATCTGCACAAGATCTCATTCCAGCTCTTGAAGTGGCCGTTAAACAAAGTAAATCACCACTATTGATAGTTTCTAAAGATTTAGAAGGCGAAGCATTGGCTACCTTAGTTCTGAATGTAGCTTCCAGAGTTGTCAAAGCCTGCGCCGTTAAAGCTCCAGGTTTTGGAGATGAACAAGGTGAACAACTTGAAGATTTAGCCATTTTAACAGGTGGTACCGTTATTATTAAAGATCAAGGTTCAGAGTTAAAAGATATTACTGAAATGCATCTTGGAACTGCCGAAAAAGTAATTATAGCTAAAAATAAAACAACTATAATTTCTGGTGGCGGTGAAAAGAAAAATATAGATGATAGAGTTGCAATTTTAAGAAGTCAAGCAAAAGTTTCTACCAGTAAATGGGATAAAGAAAAGCTCGACAAAAGAGTTGGACGTTTAAGCGGCGGTGTTGCAATCCTAGAGATTGGTGCAGCTACTGAAACTGAAATGAAAGAAAAGAAAGCACGTGTCGATGATGCATTGAATGCTACTAGGGCTGCAATGGCAGAAGGTGTTGTAGCTGGTGGCGGAGTCGCACTTCTTCGAGCTGCAGAGTCACTTAACAAACTTGCCGGTAAATTATCAGATGAGGAATCTGTTGGAGTTAAGATCGTAAGAGACGCTCTTGCAATTCCATCTCGTCAAATCGCAGATAATGCCGGTGAAGATGGTTCAGTTGTTGTTTCTAAGATTAGAGAAGGAAAAGGTAATTTTGGATTTAATGCAAGAACTAATGTCTATGAAGATTTAATGAAAGCAGGAGTTGTAGATCCTGTTAAAGTCACACGAAATGCCATTCAAGCCGCCGGTTCAATAGCTGGTTTGGTTTTAACCACTGAAACTTTAGTTTGTGATATACCTGGAGAGAATGGTGGTGGAGGAATGCCAGCCATGCCTGATATGGGTGGAATGGGCGGTATGGGTGGAATGGGCGGTATGATGTAAGGATTTTATCCTTTCAATTCAATAAGTCTATTCAAAACAGCTTCCGCGTGACCTTTAGCCTTTACCTTAGGCCAAGCTTCAGAGATATTTCCGTTAGGATTAATCAAATATGTTGTTCTTACAACACCCATGTATGTTTTACCATACATTGATTTTTCTTGCCAGACACCGTACTCAGAGAGCATAGTCTTTTCGGTATCTGCTAAAAGTTCTACCTTTAGTTCGTATTTATCAATAAATTTACAGTGTTTAGCCTCATTATCAGGACTTACACCATATATTGAAGCACCATGCTCATTGAATTTTCCATTTAGTTCGGTAAATTCTTTTGCTTCTATCGTACAACCAGGAGTATCATCTCTTGGATAAAAATAAATTACAGTCCATTTACCAGATAAATCATCTAAATTCACAGATTTCCCATCTTGGTTTGGGATTGTAAAATCGGGTGCTTTGTTTCCAACTTCTAATATCTTGCTCATTAATCTTTATCAGAGTGCGATAAATAAATTTTACAGCGGTATATTTCCATGTTTACGTTTAGGTCGTTCTTCTCTTTTATTTCCGTAACGTTCAAGAGCAATCAATAGTTCTTTTCTTGTATCTCTTGGGAAAATCACTCTGTCAATATATCCCATCTCTGCAGCCACATATGGATTGGCAAATTTTTCTTTGTAATCTTCAGTTAGTTCTTTGTGCCTCTTTTCCGGATCATCCGATTCTTTTATTTCTTTTCTAAATATTATGTTTACAGCACCTTCTGAGCCCATTACTGCAATTTCTGCAGTTGGCCAGGCTACGTTTAGATCGGCTCGTATATGTTTAGAAGACATAACATCGTACGCACCTCCATACGCTTTTCTTGTAATGACTGTTAATTTTGGAACTGAAGCTTCAGAAAAAGCGTACAATAATTTTGCACCATGTCTAATAATTCCTCCATGTTCTTGTTCGGTTCCTGGAAGGAAACCAGGTACATCCACAAAAGTGATTAGAGGGATATTAAATGCATCACAAAAGCGTACAAATCGAGCGGCTTTAGTTGATGCCTCAATATCCAAACACCCAGCTAAGACTAAAGGTTGATTTGCAACGATTCCGACGGGGTGCCCTCGTAATCTTGTAAAACCAGTAATTATATTCTTAGCCCAATGAGGCTGTAATTCGAACAAATTATCATCAAAAATTAAATTGATAACATCGCACATATCATAAGGTTCATTGGAGTTGTTAGGAATAACAGAATCAAGTTCTTTAATTTCTTTAGTTTCTTCTTTGATATATTCAGTAATTGGAGCGCCTTCTGCATTATTCTGAGGAATATAACTTATTAATTCTCTCAATGCATCAAAGGCATCTTCCTCAGATTCACAAGCTAAATGAGAAACACCAGATATAGAGTTGTGAGTCATAGCTCCTCCTAAATCCTCGAAAGACACACTTTCATGAGTGACTGTTTTGATAACATCAGGGCCAGTTATGAACATGTGACTAGTATCTTTTACCATAATAGTAAAATCAGTTATTGCAGGACTGTAAACTGCACCTCCAGCACAAGGTCCTAAGATTAAAGAAAATTGTGGTATAACTCCTGACGAAGCTACATTTCTGTAAAATATTTCAGCATATCCTCCTAAGCTAACAACACCTTCTTGGATACGAGCCCCCCCCGAATCATTTAGTCCAATAATCGGACATCCTGTTTTCACGGCCATATCCATAACTTTACAGATTTTTTTAGCATGTGCTTCTCCAAGTGCACCTCCAAAAACTGTAAAATCTTGAGCAAAGACATAGATGGTACGGCCGTTGATAGTACCATGTCCAGTAATAACTCCATCACCTTCAGGTCTCTTATTCTCTAACCCAAAATTAGAGTTCCTATGCTTTACCATTGCATCTAGTTCAACAAATGATTCTGGATCAAGTAATGCAACAACACGTTCTCTTGCAATCATCTTTCCAGCATTGTGTTGTTTATCAATTCTTTCTGGGTCTCCACGTGAAATCTTCTCAAGTTTTTTCTCGAGTTCATTAATTTTTTCAGAAGTCCCCATTAAACTCCTATCGCAGTAGTTCTATAACTTTGCCCCTGTGCCCAAAGCACTTAACTTCTACCTCCAATAACCTAATGTGAATCAAGGCGTTCGTGGCACTCGGGATTTTTATCCAGAAGACATGAGATTACGTAATTGGTTGTTTGATAATTTCACATATGCTGCTCTTTTACATGGTTTTGAAGAATATGATGCACCCGTTTTGGAACATGAAGAATTATATACTCGAAAACAAGGAGAAGAGATAACTCAGCAATTATATAATTTCCAAGATAAAGGAGATCGTAAGGTTGCTTTGCGCCCTGAAATGACTCCTTCATTGGCTCGCATGGTTATGGCACGAGCTGGAGGCTTGGCAATGCCAATCAAATGGTTTTCAATTCCTCAATGTTGGCGCTATGAAAGAACTCAAAAAGGTAGAGGAAGAGAACATTATCAATGGAATGTAGATATTTGGGGAACTACTGAAATAACTGCCGATGCAGAATTAATATCAGTTTTAGTGACATTCTTTGAAGGTGTAGGTTTAACGGCTGAAGATTTAGTTATTCGTATTAGTAATCGAAAAGTTCTTGAGGAAGTCTTGGGATCTTTAGATATTAAAGGCGATAATTTTGCTAAAACATGTATTATTGTAGATAAAATGGATAAGCTTTCTTCAAATATCGTGGAGGAACAATTATCTGATTTAGGTCATGATTCTAAGACAATAAGCACGATTCAATCAATTTTAGGGATTAAGGATATGGCAGATTTACAGAATGCTCTCAAAGGAGATAGTATGGCTGTATCTGAGCTTAATTTTCTTTTGAATGCTATAGAATCTTATGGGATGTCTGAGTGGGTTGAATTTGATGCATCTGTCGTCCGAGGTCTTGCATATTACACAGGTTCAGTTTTTGAAGTTCATGATAGAGAAGGTAAGTTTAGAGCTATTTGTGGAGGGGGTAGATATGACAAACTTCTTTCTACTTTAGGTGGTAAAGATTTACCTGCAACAGGTTTTGGCTTTGGCGATATGGTGATTATGGAATTACTTTCTGAAAAAGGTCTAATGCCTGAATTATTAAGCGGTATTGAAGATATAGTAATATCGTTGTCTCCTGAGTTAAGAGATATTGCAGTTATGGTTGCAGCATCTCTAAGAGATTCAGAAAGAATGGTCGATTTAGTTCTGGAAAATAAGAAAATGAAGTGGGCCTTCAAACATGCTGAACGTATTGGAGCTAAACGTTTAGTTCTAGTTGGACCTGAGGAATGGTCTCGTAAAATGGTTAAGATTAAAGACTTAGAAACAGGTGAAGAATCAGAAATTTTAGTAAGTGATATCTAAACTTCACATTCATTTAGAGGTTTATCTTCTCTTGTTCTTACAATAATTGGAAATTCAAAACAAAGTTGACCTTTATCGTTTCGACTTTGCCGACTTTGGTACTCTAGTTCAACTGCAAACCAATCTTTTTCTTCAAGATTATTTTTCTTCAGTTCATATCCTTTTTGGATTAAATCTGCAGTTATAAGGTCCATATTCTCTTCACCTAATCTTCCACCTCCAGCCCATCCACAATCAACAAGAACTGGTTCATCAAAAAAGGGACTATTTTCATATTGGGCTAATCTGAACCTAGCAAAGCGGATCTCATGTTTACCTGAACCTGGACAAATTTTTGTAACTATACAATCAGTAGTTTCAACAAATTTGAATTTGTATGATCCTTTTCTTTTTGGTTTTCCATTCATAGTGAAAGTAATTACATCTTCAGGTCTTCGAAGTATAAACCCTTCCCAATCTTTTTCAGTAGCTTTATTTACCATTTCTTCAGTAAATATGGAGATTTCACGTTTTCCAAATATACTTGTTAATTCTAATCTTTCAGTAAATGGTAATTCAGTAACATCTTCTCCATTCCAGAAAATAACATCAAAAACGTTGTATTCAAATTTGTAATCTTCATCAATTAGTGCGTTATATTTTGCCAATGCTTTTGCTTCAGTAGTGGTTTCGGTGGTTACGGCTTTGAGAATTTTTGGATCTTCGATTCCTTTTGAATCAATAGCTACTAATTCACCAATAACTAGAGATTCATCAGGTAGTAGTTTCAGAGATTCTTGAATTTGTGGAACAACACTTAGAATTTCAGTTATTGGTTTTATTCTTCGTGTATATCCTATTTGCTCATCTCCAGTATTGTGTAAAAGAATACAAGAACCATTATGTTTTCTTTCAGCTAACCAGTTTCCGTCATATGGTTCATCATTTTCTTTTAACTTACTAATTGGTTTAGAAGGGGCAAAAGCTTGAGTCAAGATTGAGCTCACTATAGCTATTTCGCCAATAACCGCATCTTCTCGATTTTCAACATATCCTTCTTCTTTTTTCTTTTTAACTTTCCTTTCAAATTCCAAAATAGCCTGTTCATTATCTGAAGTTTCATTAGATCGTCCTTTATTTTTCCCGGTGATAGTTTCTTTTGTGTTCTGTTTTTTGCCATCTTCTTCGTCTTTTGAAGTCCACCATTCAGTAAAAATTTGGTTATCTTTTACTTCAATGGCCATATGTTTTAGCCTTCCAGTTAGATGTTTTTGGTATAATATAACTTTCATTCTGATTGCCTAAACAGTTAACCAATATAAGAAATGGGGCGAAGCCCGGGAATTGAACCCGGGACGAGGGAACCACAATCCCCCAGTTTAACCAAACTAGCCTAGCTTCGCCACTATATTCATGACTGACAAGGCATTACATAAAATTACTTGAGAATTAGATAATATCCTTAGGTCTATATTCGCCCCATACCTTACGAAGTGAGTTGCAAATTTCACCAATAGTAACTTTCGCACTTACGGCTTTAATTATGTAAGGCATTAAATTTTCATCGGTATTTGCTTTTTGTTCAATTTTGTCTAAATAATCTTTTATTTTTGGTCGTTCTTTTCTTAGTATTGATAATTTTTTTATTTGATTTTTTATAGAACGTTCATTCAATTTCGTTATTTCTTCGGTATTATCAGTTTCTTCTTCCAAATACCTGTTAACTCCAACTATTGTTCTTTTATTAGTTTCAATTTCCTGCTGATATTTGTATGCTGAATCCATAATTTGAGATTGTACCCATCCTTCTTCAATACAATTGACCATTCCTCCATGATCATCGATTTTATTAATTAGTGCCATACTATTATCATACAATTCCAGTGTCATGGCTTCAATGGTATAAGAACCTGCTAAAGGATCAATAGTATATGGTATTCCAGATTCTTCAGCTATTATCTGTTGTGTTCTGAGTGCTACTTTTGCAGCTTTTTCAGACGGAAGTCCGAGTGCTTCATCAAGAGCATTTGTATGTAGGCTCTGAGTGCCTCCTAAAACTGCAGATAGGGCTTGTATTGCCGTTCTAACTACATTATTGTGAGGTTGTTGTGCAGTTAAAGTTGAACCACCGGTTTGTGTGTGAAATTTTAGTATCATTGATTTTTCACTTTTGGCTCCAAATCTCTCTTTCATTATATTTGCCCAAATTTTACGTGCAGCTCGATATTTTGCAATTTCATACAGAAAATCATTATGTCCATTAAAGAAAAACGTCATTCGCGGTGCAAAATCATCAATATCTAATCCTTTTTGTACAGCAGCCTCAGCATATGCAATTCCATTAGCAATAGTAAATGCTAATTCTTGTTCTGCAGTACATCCTGCTTCTCTTATATGATATCCTGAAACTGAAATAGTATTCCATTTTGGTACTTTTTTAGAACAATATTCAAATACGTCGGTAGTTAATCTCATAGATTGTTTAAGAGGAAAAATATAGGTTCCACGAGCTATGTATTCTTTTAAAATATCATTTTGAATAGTTCCTCTTAGTTTATGTTGTGCAACTCCTTGTTTTTTACCAGTAGCAAGGTACATTGCTAAGAGAATTGAGGCTGGAGCATTAATTGTCATACTGGTCGAAACTTTGTTCAATGGAACTTCATGAAATAACATTTCCATGTCTTCAATAGAATCAATAGCAACACCAACTTTTCCAACTTCACCCATAGCAATGGGATCATCGCTATCATAACCAATTTGAGTAGGTAAATCAAAAGCTACAGAGAGGCCATTTTGTCCTTCAGAAAGTAAATATCTAAATCTTTCGTTTGTTTCTTTAGCAGTGCCAAACCCAGCATACTGCCTCATTGTCCACAATTTACCTCTATAACCAGTTGCGTGTATTCCCCTTGTATATGGATACTTTCCAGGAAATTCAGGTTCATTATTAGAAATATCACTTGGAGTGTTAAGACGTTCTCTCTCGTCTAGTTTAACTTCATCTCTCTCAGGATAATTGTCTAATGTTGGCTTTAGTGTCTCTTCTTCCCAGCGTTTTTTACTCATTTCGAGGCCTCTCAAAATGTTTAAGGTATATTAACATTTTTTTATGCAATTCATCTGCAACAGCTTTAGCCTGTCCAGGTTCTACTTTCATAGGCTCCATCCAGAAACAGTAGACATTTGTTCTGATATTATCTTTGTAAAAGTCAATGATACTGCGGAAGAGGTCCTTTTCCTTTCCAGTGCTTCCCCAATCCACTAGCGGATTATCATAACAGAAAACTAGAGGTTGTATCAGGTGTCCTGTATTTTCTGCAGCTTTGAACACCCCCATTTTGAATGGACCTAAATTCCCATAAGGTGACGTCGTCCCCTCTGGAAAAATCCATAGGGGATCTTTCACTGCATTCCATTGGTTTAATTGATTTATAACTCCAGTTCGGGATTTTTTATTTTCACGTTTAACCCATAACATTCCTACTTTTTCAGCAATAGCGCCAAAAAGAAGATAATCTCTTACTTCTATTTTGGAGACTGCACCTCCTGCTTTTAGAGCGAGTACAACTACTGGATCAAGATAACTAGTATGGTTTGCAGCTAAAAAACCTGGTTGAGGTTTTCCATGGACATATATTTTCATATTATATCGTTTGGAAAGCTTCCGGGCTCTAATAGTTATTAATTTCTTGTATTCTTCTTTAGTGTATAAGCCAGTTTCAAGCCTTAATCTAACAAAAAAGTATACAAAATATAGGAGTTCGAATAACCACACTAATGCCCTATGGGTTTGCAGTTAAAAAGAAAACTCTATGCTTAAATTAGTGGTGCTTCGAAATCATCAATGGTTTCATCAAGTTCTTCATCAGCACTAAGTTCACCTTTAATTCTTAATATTTCTCTTGCCATTAACCAATAAATTAAGGCAAGGGAACGTCTTCCTTTGTTATTGCCTGGTATTACAATATCAATATCTGTAGTTAAATTATTAGAATCACACATAGCTACTACAGGAACGCTAATGTTTATGGCCTCTCTAAATGCTTGAGCATCAGCAGCAGGGTCAGTGAGAATGATAACTTTTGGTTCTATGAAGAATTGCATTTCAGGGTTTGTTAATCTACCTGGTGTGAATCTTCCAGCAATACATGTAAATCCACAATTTTCTGCAAATTTCTTTGCAGGTTTCCAACCATATTGTCTTGCAGAAACAACTAAAACATCTTTTGGTTCATATTCTTTGAGGAAATTAGCAGCTTCAGTAATCTTTTCTGAGGTTTTATTTACATTAAGTATTCGTAATCCGTCATCTCTTACTTTGTATACGTAAGGTTCCATGTCTTTGCTCTTTTGTTTTGTTCCAATATGGACTCCACAAGTGAGGAAAGTATCCTCGTCAATGAGCAGTTCTTTTGCTTCGACTTCAGTCATCAGAGTTCCTCGCTGATTCGGACCAGTTCATTAAGCTTTGCAATCCTTTCACCACCCATGATTCCTGTTTTAATTGCATGCGAATCGAAAGCTACACCTAAGTGAGCAATGGTTGTATCAGTTGTCTCACCACTGCGATGTGAAATAACGGTAGCCATATCTGCTTGTTTAGCTAATTCTACTGCATTAATTGTGTCAGTTAAGGTGCCTATCTGATTGGGCTTAATCAAAATGGAATTTGTTGAATTCATTTCTATACCTTTTTTTAATCGTTCAGTGTTGGTAACATATAGATCATCACCTATAATTAATGCATCGGTTTGTTCAGTTAAAAGCGCCCACGATTCAAAATCTTCTTGATCAAGTGGGTCTTCAACAGAATGTAAATTATATTCTTCTATCATTCCCAATACAAAATCGACTTGTTGTTCCGCCGTTAAAGTTTGTTCTTTATATTTATACTTTCCATTATGGTAAAATTCACTTGCAGCAATATCTAGTCCCGGTCTAATTTCTACGCCCGTTTCTTGTTCAATTTGATTTGCAGCTTTAACTACCAATTCAAGAGCTTCAATATTTTTCAAAGGGGCAACCCAAGCACCCTCATCTCCTTTACCTAATGCAATATTAGGGAATTTGTCTTTTAACAATGAGCCTACTTTCTTGTGAACCATTGCATTTGCTTCAATAGCTGTGTTAATATCTTTATCGAAAGAAGTAACTAAATATTCTTGTATGTCAGTTCCTCCAATTGCATGGGCTCCACCTCCTAAAACATTTGCCATTGGTGCAGGAAGTGAATATTCAGTTTTATTGCCTACATGTTGATATAAACTAATATTCTTAGAATTTGCAGCTGCTTTTGCGGCAGCTAATGAAAATGCTACACTAATATTTCCTCCCATATTTCGGAAATTATTTGTTCCATCAGTTTCTCTTAGAATCTTATCAAAGGATTTTTGATCTTCTACGGTTCCCCCAATTAATCCTGGCATTAATTTTTCTTCGGCAAATTTGATTCCTTTGGAAACATCACCATTCGGCCAAGCTACAGCTTCATGAGTTCCTGTTGAAGCTCCAGCAGGTGCAGCTGCTCTTCCAAAACCCGAATTGGTCCTAATCTCAGCTTCGACAGTAGGGTTCCCTCTTGAATCAATAATTCTACGTATTGCAACGTCTTCAATAATCACTTATTCTCGCGATCTACTATATCAATTGGAATTACGCCTTGATCATATTCCATCTGAGCAATTAGTACTGGATCTATAATGTCCTTAGGTACTTTAATGTCTACTGGAGCACCCATAGAAATCTGAAGGGCTCTAGCTCCTATTACGCGTGCTTTTTCAAATCTTGAATGTTCTCTCAAATTTATACCAACTTCCCGATAATAAGCTCGGGGTCCTTCGCTAATGAGACAACTATAAAAGGTTTCCTAATTGATTTTGATTGTAAAAAACTTGTTTAAAGATAGTACTTGAATTTTTCAGAAACTATTTAAATACGTTCTATGATGCCTAAAGTTACCCTAAGTCCTAGAATGAGGGTATGTAGAACGCAAAAAAGGTGAAATAATGGAACAAAACATGAAAACTTTAGGTGTTATCTTAGCAACTTTAGCTATGATTGCATCAGTTTTAGTTATGCCAGTCGCAAGTGCAGAAGAGGGAGATCTCCAAGCCACAATTAGTGGTGACGAGGATTCAACTTCTTTCGCTTCTGAAAATGGCACTGCAGTTTTTACTGTAGAGATATCAAGTGTAACGGAAGCAGCGCACAATAATCTGACAATAAGTGTAACTCTGAATGGTACAGATGGAACACTACCGGGTCATTTAGCTAGTGTTGATAACTGCTTGGGTGGCGAAGTAGGTAATTTATCTGCAGGTGCAGAAGAAAGTAGGTCAGCTTGTATTACAGTAGAACTTTCTCACCAAGAATTAGTGGGCGGTTCAATAGAGGTATCTGTATCTGTCACTTCCGATGAAGATACTAGTGGAACGAGTGTTGATGGTCTGATAAAAATTTCTAACTGGATGGTTTCATCTGATGATGGAGTTCAATCTTATTCAGAAAATGAGACACATGATTACACAATAACGGTAACAAACCTTATGTTTGATGCAGAAGGTGCAGGTATTGATTTAGATGAACCAGTTTATATTACATTAGTAGAAATAGGTGGAGGATGGAATGTAGACAGTACCAATCCCGCTTGGGATAAACCAAGTTTGACAGCTACTATAAATTTTATTCCAGCAAATGGTTCTGTTGATTTGGTATTGCAAATTCAATTAGTGGGTCAAATAGTGACTTCTTCTTCATACACTGGAGCACCAGCAAGTATTGGTTTCAATGCTTTTGATGAATACAAAACACCATTTACAACTTTCATATTTCTTCAAGCAGAAATAGCTACTTTTAATGGAGTAGGTGTTACCTCATCAAGCGATGAAACTGCTGCTTGGGATCCAAGTACTACTGAAGTAGATAATGGATGTACTGATTTAGATGCAGGAATTGGTTGGGATATTACAATTTTAAATTTTGGTAATGACCGAGATACTTTCGATGTCGTATTTGACACTGCCGATATCGGTAGTTGGACTGTAAGTGGCGTAAATTCGTTCACAACTAGTTTATTAGAACCTAAAGCAAATGATGGCATTTATACAACGCATGTAGGTCTCTTGGTTCCGTCAGGTTTAGCGGCAGGTACAACACATAGTTTTTCAATGTCTGCAACTTCAAATGTCGATAGCACAATATCCCAAACACAAACATTTTCTGTAACAGTAGCACAATGTTATGATTTTGATATGACAGTAGACAGTATGATGAATAGTGCAAATCCAGGCAGTAGTACAGACTTTACCATTACTGTATCCAATGCTGGTAACGGAGCTGACACTTTTACTTACGTAATTATGAATGGTCCGGCAACTTGGAATCCATCTTTAGCTGCTCTTGAAACAGAAATATTAAGTGGAGAAACCGGTCAAAATGTATTGACTGTAACAGTTCCAGCAGATGCTAGTTCAGAGACAGTTAGTGGAAATATTATGGTTCACGCTTATTCTGAAATATGTGGTGACGATATAACAAATTGTGATGTTGAGTCTTCAATAAAAGTAAGTGTATCGGCGAATTCAGTTTTTGATTTAACTGCAGGATACTTTACTAACGACACCGGTGTCGATAAGAGTAGTACTTCGGTTGAAGAAGGGATGTCCGTTCAGATGAAAGTTAATGTTACTAACAATGGAAATGGTATTGATCAAATAACTTTATCTCTTGATGAAAATGCACCTTCTTGGATAACCATCACAGATGTGCCAATTTTAGTTGGATCTGGCTTGACTGAAACAGTTATAATTACAATTACGGCATCAGGATCACTTGGGGATCATACTTTCCAAGTTACAGCAACTTCATCAGATACTACCGTTACTTCAACCACTGGTGACTTAACTGTAACAATCACAGAAAAAGGAACTGGAAGTGGGCCAACTACTGATGATGTTGAAGAAGATGATTCTCCAGGATTTGGAGCATTATCTGCAATTGCAGTATTAGGTGCAGTTCTTCTTCTACGCCGTAGGTCATAGGAGAATTCAAATGCAAAGCAATCGTAGACAAATTTTGTCATTTGTAGCTATTTTAATGATGGTAGCGTCTGCTTTTGCTTTCACACCATCTGCTAGAGCTGAAGCCTCTCTTGATACTTCCTTGGAAGGTTTTTATAATGAGTATTCATTTGCATCAGTAAATGGGACTGCAGAATATGATGTCACATTTACTAATAATGGAGATGTGGATTTTGACACAGTCTCAATAACTGCCGCGTTCCAAGACACTAGCTGGAAAATCGAAAATGTGACTTTTTCAACATCTGAAGAGAGTAATAATGGAACTTTGTCATTACCATTAGCAGCTGGAGGATTAGCTCAAGTTCATGTTTCGGTTTTTGTAGGTTATGGAGCTAAAATTAATTTTGCGCAAGTACCTTTAACTCTTGATATCAATACAGACGACGGTCCAGAGTCTAGTATAGTTGCAATTGTATGTGTAACAAATTGGATAGCCTATGAATCTAATTATCCCTCTTTAGCAGAATTAAATACTTACAATAAAGGCGATAGTTACAACTATAATTTAACAGTTGAGAATATTGCTGTGACTTTCAATCCAGATAATACGACATCTCCAATAGATATAAACGATAATATTCAATTACAGTATTTTTCACTTTCCGGATGGTCTGTAACCTGTAATAATAACTCTTGGCATCCATTTTATGGCGGTCAATTAGAAGGTATGTTGGCAGATGAAGTTAAGACATGGGAAATAACAGTCAACTTAACTGGTAATGTTCAAGCAGGTGAAGATATTCTTAATTTCGAAGCAACTAGTACTAATCCGGATGATCCTTTTAGTATGCCTTATAATCAACCTTATGGACTTACGGTAATTCCAGTTAATGCAGCCGAATGGTATGGTGTTGGAGTTTCAGGTGCAGGTATGCGTAATGCAGATGTGAGTGAAGGTTCAGCAATTCAAACTTGTACCTTTGATTTAACTTGGAATTTAGGTAATATTCCAGCAGGTTGGACAATTAGTGCTATACCAACTACTTCAGGCGCGATAGGCTGGCAAGGTTCAAGTAATTTCGATGTATCATTAACGGTACCTGCAGATGCATTATCTGGGAGTTCAGCGTCATTTTTAATGACGGCAACATCAAGTTCTTCGTCAATTGAAACTGCAACTCAGACTTTTGAAGTCGTAGTTGATCAACATTATGGCGTTTCAATTGAAGTCGATACTGAATCTAAAAATGGAGCTCCAGGTTCAAATGTTGAATTTAGCTTTAATCTAACGAATACTGGTAATGGTGAAGATACTTTTGATATTGTTGTTGAAGGGCCTAGTATGTGGTCACCAATGTCAAGTGTTTCTTCATTGATGATTGATGCAGTAAGTTCAGGACAGTTTTTAGTTTCAGTCATGGTTCCAACTACAATGACTGCAAATTCGAATAGTGGAGATATTAAAATTACAGTTACTTCTTCAGACAATGAAACTACCCTAAATTCAACAATTTCTGTTGTTGCTTCACAAGTTTTCGATATAAATATAGCTTATGGAACTGGTTCGGACGGTACTGTGACCATTAGTGAAGATACTTCCTTACAAATTAAACTTAATATAACTAATAATGGGAATGGAATCGATACACTTTCATTAAAATTGGTCAATGCACCTAATTGGGCTACTTTAGGTGCGGATACGTTAATTGTAGGTACTATTCCAGTTCCTTTAGTAATTACGTTATCACCAGATACTGCAGCAGTCTCTGGAAGAGATTATACCTTCCAAGTTATTGCAACATCATTAGATGGCACAGAGTGGACAAGTCCAGATTTAACTGCTGATATTGAAGCTAAAGCAACTGATTCTACAGATGTGGTAGAAGAGGTATTAGAAGAAGAAGATGACAGTCCTGGTTTTGGTGTTTTAGCTTCTTTACTTGCCTTTACATTCGTAGTATATGGCCGAAGGAAAGATTAGTTTCTATAAACTAAATACCTTATAATTTGCAGTCTTTAGTAATATAATGAAAGATATTTTGGAAGCTTGGTTAGCAGAAGATTTAGGTAAGGGAGATTTTACCACAGAGGCAGTTATTTCTAATTCATATTGTAACGCTCTAATTAATGGAGGACCGGGCACTCTTTCAGGAATTGTTTTGGTTAATAAGTTACTAAGTAAAATGAATGTTACTTTTAGTACAAATTTTACAGATGGTGATGAAATTTTAGATAATGACTTGATCTATGAATTGGGAGGTCATGCTCACGATATTATGAAAATTGAAAGGTTATCTCTCAATATACTATCACATTTTAGTGGTATTGCCTCTTTAACTGCAAAGTTAGTTAAACTTACTCAAAAGATTAATCCTAATGTTGTAATTCTTGCTACGCGTAAGACAATTCCGGGGATTAGAGAATTTTCGAAGGAAGCTGTAGTACATGGCGGAGGTATGACTCATAGGCTTAGGTTAGACGATGCAATATTGATTAAGGACAATCATTTGAAATTATCCAGTAGTATTGCAGAAGCAGTCAGAAAGTCTAAAGAGATTCATCCTAATTTAACAATTGAAGTTGAGGCAGACACTATAGTTCAAGCACTTGAAATCACTAAATCGAAGGCCGACCGAGTAATGCTTGATAATTTTAGCCCTAAAGAGGTAGCTGAAGCTGTTTCTAAAATAAGACAAATATCGGATATTGAAATTGAGGTATCTGGAGGGATTAATTCAACTAATATCGCTAGTTATGCACCTTATGCTGATTTTATAAGTATGAGTAGCTTAACAATGTCAGCACCGCCAGTTGATTTTTCATTACATGTCATTTAAAATCCGAATTCTTTGCTTTGATCAAGACGATCCTAAGAAATGCACGGCAAAGAGGTTAGAGAGATTTGGTCATTCAGATAATTACAGTTCCTTTCGAAATTTACCACCTCAAGGAATTGTATTAGACCCATTTTCAGAGGTTATTTTATCCAAAAAAGATAAGATTCTTGCAGAAGTAGGAGGTATTGTTGGAGTTGATTGTTCTTGGAATATGGCAAATGAGACTTTCTCAAAGCTTAAGTTAATGGGCTTGGAACCGCGTAGTTTGCCTGGAATTATACCTGTAAATCCAGTTAATGCAGGTAAAGTAGGTAAGTTGACAACTGCTGAAGCAATAGCTAGTGCATTAATGATATGTGGAAATAGAGTTCAGGCTGAGCTGATAATGTCAAGATTCAAATGGGGTCCCGCTTTTTTGGTTCTTAATGAAATCTTTTGGAAATAAAAACTACTATAAACTACCTCAAGATAGTCAATACCTTATAATTATGGAAACAGTTACGGAGAGTGAATCTGATATTTTCTTTGATGGTGATAATCACCGTCTTTTCATAGAGGGCAGAGGATTTGATTTTCATAAATTTGTAGTTAATCATAATGGTTCTGCAGATTTAGAATTATTTGGTTCTGAAAATTCACTTTATACTTTGTTAGACTTCGAGGAACCGTGTGTAATCTACGTGGTATCAAGGCTTGGAAGTAAAGATTTAATTTTACAAGGTTGTGTTATTAGAGAAATAATGGGTAATGAATGTTCTTTATCATATTCCAAGTTGCAATTAGAATCATAAGTGGCTTAATTTACTGCGTTCGTTGTAACTTAATGTGGAAATTGTAGACGTCGCAGTAGTAGGCGGTGGCCCTGCAGGTTCATCGGCTGCTCGCGAGGCTTCTGAAAGAGGTCTTTCGGTGTTGCTTTTTGATCATGCACATCCTCGAAGAAAGGCATGCGGCGGTGGTTTACCAGTTAAAGGTATTGAATGGATGGATGCACCAGATAGTGCAATTGAATGCGAAATGAGTTCGATTTCGTTTACTTATAATAAAACAAAGCTCAAGATTCCAGTAAATAAAGGTAAGTTGATTAGGAGAGATGATTGGGATTTTTATTTGTATAATCGAGCTAAAGAAGCAGGTGCTGGCCATGTTGTTGAAAGAGTTAAATCATTGATTTTTACAGATAATATTTGGACAATCAATGAAAAATATAAAGCCAAATATATTATTGGAGCAGATGGAGTAAATGGCTTTACACGTCGACACTTTATGGAAAAAATTTCTAGAGATAATTTATTTGCAGCGGCAGGATATTATTTGGATATCAAACCGACTGAAAATGAAGTCGAATTTATTGTTGGTGCTTTACCTGGAAAGGAAGGTTATCTATGGGTTTTTCCTAAGAGTGACCATTACAATATAGGTTATTGTTACAATGCAGGAACTCCAGGTATGAAAGATGCATTACACAAATTAATGCAAGAAAGATGGCCTGGTGAGTTTGTAGAGAATAGTAAATGGAAATTGGCTGAAACAGGAGAAATCATTGACTGTAAGCAATTCGGTTCAGCTATACCTTCCTACAATGATCCTAAACTTTTTGACATTCCAGTATCAGGTGAAACGTGGGTCTTGTGTGGAGATGCTGCAGGTCATGTCAATCCGATTCATGGAGAAGGTTTGAATCATTCCGTATTAGGGGGTCGTTTAGCTGCTAAAGCAGTATCTAAAGAAGATCCAACCCTTTTTGAGAAATATTGGCGTTCTCATTATAGCCGTGATATGTATCGGGCAGCTAGTACTAAGCATAAGATATACCGTTCTTTTTTTATGCGCATTGGTTTTGCATTAGGTCGCACTCCAGCAATGTATGGTATGCTAGCTAGCCTTACTCGAGGTGATTATGAGGGTAAAGCAACACGTTCATTCTGGGTTAAGCTTCCTCTTGCTTTATTACAAGCTACTTTTGGTATGAAGCATAAAGCCCTCAAAGCTATAACTTAATGTATTCTGGATAGCTTTATTAAACCCTTTGAGTCGGACGGTTTCCTGAATAGGTATATAGTATGAAGCTACCACGCAGAATCAAGTTGTATAGTCCATTCGCAAAGAAGCATACTGTTCACGAAGTTGAGGTTGTCAAAAAGAAGCGGGCATCTGAATTGGCAAGGGGGCAAAGACTTTTCAGGAGAGTTACAGCAGGTTACGGTGGTTTTCCAAGGCCTAAACCGGAAGGTAGAGAAAAACCAACTAAGAGAGTATATTTGAGATACAGATGTACGGAAACAGGTAAAGCTCACCATAGGAAAAATATTAGAGCTAAAAAGTTTGAGCTAACGGAGTAAAAATGGCAGGTCCACGTAGTAAATTTATTAAAGTTAAAAGCCCAGATAGTGATTATACGGTAGTAATCTTTGATAAATGCGATACCGTAGTCACAGATCCAGTTACTGGTTCAACTATAGCAGTACCAACAGGTGGTAAAGCTAAGATTCTTGGAGAAATCCTTGAGGAACTTGAGTGAGTCCTCAGGACAGTCCAGAAGAAGGCGAATACGTAATAGGGCGAGTTGTTGAAGTTAAAGATTTTGGAGCAACATTAAATTTATTAGAATTTTCAGAACGGAAGGCTTTCGTACATATTTCAGAAGTTGCTTCCGGTTGGGTAAAATATATTCGAGATTTTATTCGTGAAGGACAAATGGTTGTCGCTAAGATAACAAGGGTTAAGAAAGGAAGTAAGATTAGTGATGCTTCAGTTCGTCAAGTTTCAGGACATCGTAAACAAGAAAAAATAAGGGATTGGAAAAACGAGCAAAGAGCCTCGAAATTATTGGAATTGGTTTCATCTCAGTCTAGTTTGGATCATGAAAAATTAGTTGAGGAAATAAAAACAGATATGATTGATACCTACGGAAGTATGTATTCTGCATTTGAAAGTTCATTGATGGATGAATCTTTGTTTAAGAAAGAATGGAAAGGTAAATGGGTTGATAATTTCATTAAAATCGCAGTTGATAATGTTACACCTCCTTATGTATCTATAGGTGGCAAATTTGATTTAGTATCTTACGATTCTAAGGGCGTTGAAAAGGTCAAAAGTGCATTGATGAAACCTTCTGCAGTTAATGAAAACACTTTTTTGAAGATATCGACTAATGGATCACCTTCATATCGTATATCTATTAAGGCACCTAATTACAAACAGGCTGAAGATGAATTGAAATTAGCTGTCGATTTAGTTCTTAAGACATTTAAGGCCGATGGCGGTATAGGTTCATTTGAGAGGTCTTAATGCGGACATTAATTTTTCAGTGTAAAAAGTGCAGTTCTTTTACGACTTTAGATAGATGTAATGATTGTAATATTTCAACTATAAATCCGTTACCTCCTAGATATTCACCTCAGGATAAATATGGCAAGTATCGTCGCATGCTTAGGAAGGAATAATGACTTTTACTGAAATTGTTTGGACAAAGGAGGTTAAGTTAAAAGATGCAATTCTTCTAGAAGGTCTTCCAGGTGTTGGTAATGTTGGGAAATTGGCAGCAATGCATCTTATTGACGAACTCAAGGCAAAAAAATGTATGGAAATATATTCTTCTCATTTTCCACCACAAGTATTGATTGATGATGACGGGATTGTAAATTTAGTGAATAATGAGTTATATTTTTATAAGAATAAAGAAGGGAGAGATTTACTTTTCTTGGTTGGTGAGTATCAAGGAATGGATTCATCGGGTCAATATGACCTTTGTCAGAAATTAATAGAAATTGTCAAGGATATAGGTGTTACTACAATTTATACGCTCGGAGGTTATGGACTCGGTAAATTGGTTCCGGAACCTCGGGTATTGGGTGCGGCAACTTCCAAAGAGATAGTAAAATTGTTTAAGAAAGCAAATGTTGAATTTATTGATGGCGAACCTGGCGCAGGAATTGTTGGAGCTTCAGGGCTATTATTGGGCCTTGGTAAATTACAGGGCATTCATGGTGGCTGTTTGATGGGGGAGACTAGTGGATATATGGTTGATCCAAAGTCTGCCAGTATTGTTTTGAAATCTCTTCAAAAACTTTTGGGTGTTAAAATTGATATTAAAGAATTAGAAGAAAGAGCCAAACAGGTTGATTCAATAACCAATCAATTGAAAGATATAGATACTAATGAATCCATTGATAAACCAGATGTTAACTATATTGGTTAAGTTGTATTAATTGATTCTAAATTAAATAAAACCAATCCATCTTTAGCATCTACACCAGCTAATTTTCTATATTCATATTCATTTTCAGAGCTGTCGACTCCCACTCCCTTCTTTTCTAAGAAATAGGCATAACTACCTGCAGCATTGACATCAATATTACTTGTATAGTAATCAAGGTTTAATTCAAGATTTCCCTGCCTAACATCATTCATTATGTTGGCAAAATTCAAACCCCCACCGAGGTCAAATATGGATGTAGGTGATACGAGACTTTGTTTGGAAACTAAATTTTGACCCAATGATAATTCAACTTTGTTGTAGTTCACATTCCCAGTTTTAGAATCTATAGCCCAATTTCCAATTTCTTCAAAATTGGTCATAACTTCTTCAGCAGAACAGACTGTAAGAGGATCAGATACATCTTCCATTGTCATAATAGGGTTATTAACGTTCATTTCTTTACCTGTGATATTTGCATTATATAATAAATTCCATCCCTTCACAGTTTGATCTTGTTCACTATAATGAGCCATTGTAAAATTCCATGTTCCGTTTGATTCGGGATATTTTGCTTCTATAACAAAAGCACTCTCGTTAATTTTAGAACCGGGTCTTTCATCTAAGTTTTTTTGATTAGTTATATATTGGTTAAAACCATTTATTTCATTAGTTCCCTTTTCAATTCCAGTCTGTAAGTTGAAAGAAGAATTCAAACCACAATTTCCGCCTCCAAAGGCAGGTGCTCCTTCTATCCATGGACTAAATTCTCCTGTTTTCACATTTGAATTACTTTTATAAGATGTAGTGGGAATTTCGGTATGGCCTTTAATTTTTTTAGATATAAGACCCTGATATTCAATATTAATTTTATACATTGTCTCCACGATTGAGCTCAAGTCAGAGTTTAAACTCATTTTAAATTTAAAAGGCATACTGCTAGTTTCGGTCATGTAAAATTCAAATTTATATTCATAATGTCCTTTATAACCTGCAAATTCAGATATAAGTGATGAGCTTATAGTTAGTAATACAGTTTGTTCATTATCTATTTTACCTCCATTATCCACTTTCCAATTGTATTCAATACCACTCTCAATGATTATTCCTTCAGTTCCCTCTGTCAATGTTTTTCCAATATAGGCATCGCCATGTGGCAGTAATCCCGGTTCAATATTTCTTGGTATCCAATCTGTCGCTCTTTGCAAATACCAAGTCTCACCAAATATATCTGAATATGAGGCATTTGATTCGATATCACTTCTAATAATTTCAAGAGAAGTTGGATCTACAAATTGTTTCTGCGAGGTCCGAGCTTCGGCATTTTCTATACGATTTGAACTAAAATCACCTTCACGAGTTATTTTTCCATCAATATCTTCCAGATCCTGAATTAAATATTTTCCAAACCCATCTTGTTCATTACCATATCCATCAATTATTGATGTCGGTGCGTTAATTCCGGTTTGCAGTTTTCCTGAAAAATTTATGTTCAATTGATTGATAATAATATCGTTATCAATGAATCCTAGAGGCAATGGAATATCAAGGGTACTTTCAAAATTCACTACTCCTTCAATATCATAGGTAATTTGCTCTCCATATTTTTCATAAGGTACATTTACAATAATATCGGCATCTACAAATAAAAAGAATAAAGTTCCAGTTAGAAGAAGTATTGCCGTTACTCCTATCGCTCCAATGGCTCTGATATTGATGACTTCATTATTTTCAAGTACAGGAACTGCCCAATCGTCAGCTTCAGTAATTTCATTATTATTTAAGTTCAAATCATCATTAATTTCAGGTGAAGGCGAAGAAAGATCTAAGGCCTCATCTTCGTCAGCATCTTCTTCTGTGATTTCGGAATTAGCACCCGAATTCCACAGTTCGTCATCCAAACTCACAATTGTTACGAATCGTTATTCTATTTTAGAGTAATGCTGGGATTATAATATCAATTTTATGATTTTATAATTGCTACAAGGAAAATAATGATTCCGATTATTCCCCCTAACATTCCACCAATAAATGCAATGAAAGCATTACCAAAGTGTATGGGGCTGTCATCTATAGATGTAATATAGTATGCTAATCCAATCCCTACAACTAAAAATAATAAGCCAACATTCCTAGTTTTACTACTTCCATAATATGAAATTAGTAAACCCATTCCTAGCATTGCAAGCATAGCTCCTGTAAGTCCCATTGAAATTACGATATCCATCATTTTTCTTCCTCCTTTGAGTTATCAGTTTGGTTTAATTCTTCCTCTAATTTTTTCAATTCTTCATCCAAGTCCAAATCTTCTAAATCTTCTAAGTCTAAATCTTCTAAATCATCAACTGTATCTACTTTCATTAGAACAAATAAAATTAAAAACATTCCAATAACCATTCCAGCCAGTGCTGAAACTCCCGAAACAAGAGCATCAGTGAATAAATCCGAATCGAATATGCTTTCTATTCCCTCTAAGGCATCAAAAGTCAATAGATAGACTGCTACCAAATCTAAAATACCAATAGAAAGAAGAGCAAATCCAATTTTTTGTGATTTACCAGCTCCAAAGTATGAAGTAAAAATTCCAGTAGCCAGCAATGCTACACCTATTCCAACAATTAGCATTGAAACGAAAAAATTCATCCAATCCCAATCTGTAATATTTGTGGACATGTCCATAATATATACTCTTCGGTAGACCATATAAATCTAACTATCCTGATATTGTGCTTTTTCTCGACGATAGGATGGTTAAGTATATATACTGTCTACTTACTGTTAGTATGGTGAATAACTAATGGCTGAAGTAGTAGCTAACACAGGAGTAAGTAAAGATTCTGGATATTTATATTATCTAGGAAAAGACGGTAACGTATGGCGGACCAAAATGGCCCGTGGCGGAAAAAAGACTGGTGGAGGCCCAGAGATGGTGGCTTCAGCAGGCGTTACTCGAGAAGATGGATTTCTTTACTACATAGACAAAGGTGGAAATGTAGCAAGATCTCCAATGGCCCGCGGCCGCAAGTAAGATTCCTCTCGAATCTTATAAATTTAGCCCTAGTATTTAGCTTGGGCTATCTTTTTTTATGGCAGAGGTCGCTTAGCCTGGTATAGCGCCGGCCTTGAAAGCCGGTGGGATAATTCCCTCGGGGGTTCAAATCCCTCCCTCTGCGCCACTTTTGAATTTCTTAAGCCAGTTCCAAAGTTTTGCTTCGAGAGTCACTTTCAGATTTAATTTTATCGAGAAACGTTTCTACCAATAGGCCATTTTTTTGATTTCCATTTCGTGCTCTTATAGATATAGTATTATTTTTAACTTCATCATCACCAATGATTGCCATATATGCAGGTCTCATTTTACGATGCATTCTTATTTTTTTACCAATTGTATGATCGGAATAATCAGCTTTTATTCTGATTCCTAATGTTTTTAATTGTTTTTCAACTTCTTTTGCATACTCATTATGTTTTTCTGAAATAGTTATCAATTGTACTTGTATTGGTGAAAGCCATGTAGGAAAGTTACCTGCCCAATTTTCAGTTAAAAAGGCCACAAATCGTTCATGTGTTGAGAGTGGAGCTCTATGAATTACAAATACTTCATTATTCTCAGTACCTGAGTCATCCATAAATGTCAATCCGAATCTTTCCTTAGCTGCGAAGTCTAATTGTATTGTAGACATAGATTCTTCTCTTCCCAACAACGTTGTAAATTGGATGTCTACTTTGGGTCCATAAAATGCAGCTTCACCTATACTTTCTTCATATTTCACTCCTAAATTATTTAAAATTGTTCTAAGGTGGTTCTGAGAAGTTTCCCAATTTTCTGGTTGGTCAATATATTTAGCAGTATTTTCAGGATCCCATAAGGATAATCTGAAATAATAATTATCAAATCCAAATGCTTTATAATAATCTTGAACCATTTTTATGTTATGCGCAAATTCTTGTGCAATTTGGTCAAGAGTGCAATATATGTGTGCATCATTCATTGATAGCATTCTTACTCTTAATAAACCAGATAATGTTCCAGAGAGTTCATTTCGGTAGACAGTCCCGTATTCAGCAATTCTTAGAGGCAATTCACGATAGGATCGTTTTTTGTTACGATAAATTAAGTGATGCATTGGGCAGTTCATGGCTTTGAGATAATAGGTTCCATCATCCATTTCCATTGGAGGGTACATTGATTCTGCATAATGGGGGAGGTGACCGCTCGCTTCAAATAGTTCTTTTTTCCCGAGTACTGGCGTTGTGACTTTTTCGTAACCATATCGTTCTTCAGTTTCGTTTGCAAATTTTTCAATTTCGTTCTTTAAAATCTCGCCATTTGGTAGCCATATAGGCAGTCCTTTACCAATCAATTCATTAATCATATAGAGTTCCATTTCTTTACCTATTTTTTTATGATCTCTAAGGGCGGCTTCGCGAATTTGTCTCTCTCTTTCTTTTAAATCACTTTTATTAGCATAACACATTCCATATATTCTAACTAGAGATTCACGCTTAGCATCTGCTTTCCAATATGCTTGACTAGTACTTGTCAGTTTAAACCATTGTAATTTAGAAGTACTAGACACATGAGGTCCTTTACACAAATCTACAAAATCTCCTTGCCTATACGCTGATGAGCCAGTGTCCAGACCTATTTTATCATCTATAATTTCGATTTTAAATTTATTATTAGAAAACATTTCTCTCAGTGTATTATTATCATGTTCTTCTCTTATAATACCAATATTCTGTTTCACCATCTCTTTCATTTTCTTTTCGATTTTCTTTAAATCGTCATCATTGATTGGGTCCATATAGAAATCATAATAGAACCCATCATCTACAGGAGGTCCAATTGTTGGTTTTGCATTTGGGAATAATTCAGTAACGGCTTGAGCTAAAAGGTGAGCACATGAGTGCCTCAGAATATAGAGCCCTTCATCGGAGTCATCTTTAATGAGGTCAATTTTACAATTTTTTAATATTTTATGTGAAAGATCATATTCACTCCCCTCGATTAAAATGGCTACAGCTCCAGATTTACGGCCATACGTTTTTTTAACAATATCTTCAGCACTGATTCCATTATCAAAATCATTTGCCTCTTTATCTTCAAAATCAATTTTAATCATGGATGTTTAGGTGCCTCTTTCGCCTATTAGTAAGTAGTCATTAATCTTTGGCCTACTAAAACTCATCTCTGAAAGAAATATTAGATAGCTAGCCATAATTTAATTGCGTAAGACTACATTACAAAAAGACTTCTCTCAGGTAAATGCTTATACCTCATCTACGGTATGATTTCGAAGATAACCAATGGCAACTGGTCCGAAAAGAGGGAAAAGACGCCCTCGTTCTAAAAAATCTAAGCAAAATAATGCATTGCTTATACCATCTTTAGGTGCAGTTATTGCTTTTATATTTATTATATTTTTGATTGCAGCTGGTGTTCTCTCCACTTCTGTTGGGGCGGTTGTATGTATGATTATATTGGCAGTTTTATTTTATTTTATTTCCAAACCCAATCCACGCCGCCGCCGCCGTCCACGTAGTAGACCAAAGCCTCAAGAAAAAGAACCTCAATTTTATACTGCTCTTCCTTCGACTTTAGGTTTATCTGAAATTCCAGAAGAAATTCCTACTCCACAGGTCAAACTTCCACCCAGACCAATACGGGCAGCCCGAAGAAGAAGAGATTTTGTTACTTATCCTTTAGCAGTAGGGGGTGGAGATTATTCAGATTCATATATGCAAGCTGACAAAGATACTATCCTTAGGCTTCGTTCTGAAATGACTCCAGATACACTTTCTTTAAAATTACCAGGAATTAGAATTGATAAGTTTCCTTCATCCAAAATAGCTTCAGTTATGTCGAAAGAAGTCGAATCAAATATTTCTCAAATAGCTGTGCCCGTTAGTGATGCCGTAGTTGAACCCGTAGTAGCGATACCAGTTGGTGATGGCGTAGTTGAACCTGTAGTAGCGATACCAGTTGGTGATGCAGTAGTTGCTGCAGTAGCGATACCCGTTGGTGATGAGGTGACTGGCACGAGTTCTATAGGAGAGGAAGCTGTTGCAACTCCAGTTGTTCAACCTGTATCTGTTGAAGAAGAAGAGGAGATGGATTTTGATATGGAATGGGATTAATTCCGTCTTTGTTAGAGAGGTAAAATAATGATTCATGATTATATAATAAAAAAACGTAAAGAACATCCCCTTCACTTTACATTATTAGATCCTGGTAAAAGCAGTCCTGAAGAATTAATTAATTTAGCAACTCAAACTGCAGCAGCTGGAACTGATGGTTTTTTGGTTGGAGGTTCTACAGATTTAAGTTTAGAAAAAGTCGATGCTGCAGTTGATGTGATTAAAGAGACAACACATTTACCCGTTATATTATTTCCAACTCATGCATCTTCAGTTTCAGGGAGAGCAGATGCAATATTTTTTATGTCACTTCTAAATAGTGAAAGCAGACAATTTTTAATTGGCGAACAAATAGCTAGTGCACGTTGGGTTAAAAAAACAGGTCTCGAACCTCTATCAATGGCCTACTTAGTTGTTGAACCCGGTATGGCTGCAGGAAGAATTGGTCAAGCTCAGCCCCTACCTCGTGATAATCCTGATTTAGTAGTTTCACATGCTTTAGCAGGTCAATATTTAGGTATGAGTTACATATATCTTGAAGCTGGTTCCGGTGCATCACAGCCAGTTCCTTCAGAAATAATTAGAGCCGTCAGAGATGAAATTGATGTATTTCAAATAGTAGGTGGAGGAATTAAAACTCCTGAATCGGCTTCAGAAGTAGTAAGGGCTGGAGCTGATATAGTGGTTACTGGAACTTTAGTTGAAACATCCGAAAAATTAAAAGAAGAGATGTCTAATCTAATACAAGCAATACATTCAGGATAAATTAAATGGCACCTCCACTAAAAGTAGATAAGATTAGTCCACCTCCAGCCCGTCTTTCAGCTTTTCTTTATCATACGCCTCATGTTTTGTCTAGTTTATTGCTTTTCTTGTCAGTAACTTTACTTTTAGTTTATGGTAGTTTTCATACTTTAGGAGTTAGCGCTAATTCCTTTGATTTTACAGTCGTAGCATTCATGTCTTTTTCAATTCCGGTTATTTTAATATCTTATCTTGTTTCCAATATATCTTGGTTATGGGATGGACGTTATCCAATTCGTTATGGGCTTCAGGCCGGTGCAACAGGATCAGTTATTATGTTGATTACAATATTAATTGGATCCTATTTTGAAGAGACAAGTAAAGGTTTAGCCTTTGGGCTTGGTTGTATGGGTGGTTTATGGTATTTGACATTAAGAACTCATGGTAGCGCCCCAGCTAGAATTGCTTTTCCATTATCTTTGTTATCTCCAATTATAAGTTTATACTATCTATGGAATGGTGGTTTAACGGAAGATTTTAATTTTGGACTTTTAGCTATTTTTGCTTTATCGTTTGCAAGTCATTTCTTTCTTTTTTTAGTAGATTCACCATATAAGAAAGCAATAGGAGTTAGTGGAACAAAACATATGTCTGCTTTTATCGAGCACTTTTCAACTGGCGATGGTCGGCGTTTAACTAAAGCAATAAGGGAAATATGCCAGACTATAGAAACTAAGAATAGTTGGACTTCTATTCGTAAAGAAGGTAAAACAGTAGCATTCTTAGCAGTACCTGGAGTACATCCTGGTCCCGTTGGAACTTTAGGCGGCTCTAATTTACCTTCAAAAATAGATTCAGTATTACCAGGCATTGGGTTTGCATTTCATGGTTCATCTACAAATGATCATAATCCTTTAAGAGATGAAGATTTAACACGAATTGCCCAAGCAATGGTTTCAGCTTCTGAGGATGCCATTTACAGTGATGTTTCTTATCCTACTATTAGAGAAGGTGAGGTGCCAGCAGCATATATTACTGGTATTGGTAATGGAACATTAATATTTGCAAAACCTGGTGATAGTGATGATATTCTTCCAGAATTGGCAGCTCGTTTGGAAAGATCATCCTCTAGTGTAACTGGTAAAAGAATAATGATTGATTTACATAATCAAGAAGGATGGGGACGTCCACCTTTGGCAGCTGGAACAAAAGAAGGAACTAGTTTAGAAATATCGGCATCCAGGGCACTAAGATTAAGTTCATCATCTGATAAAGGAAAACTAAGAGTTGGAATTTCACATATTCCTGGTGAAGACTTGTCAAGAGGTATTGGACCTGGTGGAGTTAGAGCATTAGTTATAGAAAATGAGTCTTTATCTGATAAGGACAATCAACGTACTGCAGTCATGCTATGGGATGCTAATGGCTTAGGGCCAGGTATGAATACGGAACTCCAAGAAGGCCTTAGAGGTTCAGTTGATGAGCTTCTTTTAGCCACTACAGATAATCATTATGTTAATGTTAAACCAGGAGGTTTCAATCCTTTAGTAGATTCAGAGGGAATTTTACCTATTGCAAAACAAGCTTTAGAAGAAGCAATAGATGACATATCACCTGCAGAGTCCTCTATGGGCACTGTTTATGTTGAAGGTGTAGAAATTTTAGGTCAAGGTAAGCAAGACAAAATTAGTGCTGCTGCCAATTCAATAATTGAGGTTGCAAGGTATTCATGGTTGCCAATTTATTCTTCAGCAACTATGTTTTGTATAATGATGTCGCCTTATCTTTAAGTCTGAATCTGTATAGATATTTTGACACCATCGGGTATTTGAATTCTCATCAGTTGGCGCATTGCTCTCTCGTCCGCATCGATATAGATTAATCTCTTATGTAAACGAGCTTCCCATCTATCCCAAGTTTCTGAACCTTCACCATCTGGTGATTTCCTAACAGGTACTTTGAGTTTTCTAGTAGGTAGAGGAATAGGCCCAGTCATACTAACACCAGTTCTATCGGAGATGGTTTTAATCTGATCACATACGCCATCTACGATATCATGGTTTAAGGCATGCAATGAGATGCAAGCTCTACTGGGTGCCTTTTTTGGAGCCATACGTTAGACTTAATCCCAGTGTTCTTCTATTTTTAGACACATTCCGGCAGCTATAGTAGCTCCCATGTCTCTGATAGCAAATCTAGCCAAAGCCTTGTATTTTGATTGTTCTTCAATAGCCAATGGTTTTGTCGGTCTAATGAGAACCATTGCAGCATCTCCCTTCTTTAAGAAATCAGGATTTTCTTCTGTAACTTCACCCGTTCTTGGGTCCATTTTAGCAAGTAATTTTTCAAATGTACAAGCAACTTGTGCTGTGTGGCAGTGGAATACTGGCGTATAACCTTGTGTTATTACATTAGGATGGTCTAAGATCATAATTTGAGCTTTGAAAGCACGAGCTACTGCTGGCGGGTCATCTTCTGGGCCACCAACATCACCTTTTCTAATATCTGTGTGAGATATTCCTCTGCAATTAAATCCAATATTGTCACCAGGGATAGCTTGTGGAACCTCATTATGGTGCATTTCTACGGATTTAACTTCACCAACGATACCGCCAGTGTGGGCAGATGGTTTGAAAATCAATTTTGTACCAGCTTTGATAGTTCCAGATTCAACACGACCTACTGGAACTGCTCCGATACCTGATATCTTGTAAACATCTTGAATTGGTATTCTGATTTTCCCATCAGCTGCACCTGAAGGTGGATTGAGTTTGTCCAAGGCTTGCATCATGGTATCTCCCTTCCACCATGACAATTCACCTTTATCTTTAATGTTATCAGCTTTCCAACCAGATGTGGGAATAATGTTAACTTGTTCGTCTTTGAATCCAACCATTGCTAACATTTTTTTTACTTCATCAACAACTTCGTTGAAACGAGCTTCGTTGTATGCTGGTTTGGTTATATCCATTTTGTTAACAGAAACAATCATCTGTTCAATACCCATAACTTTTGAGAGCCATAAATGTTCTTTAGTTTGTGCAGCAATACCGTCATCAGCAGCTACAACTAGAACTGCAGCATCTGCTTGCGAAGTTCCAGTAATCATATTCTTTACGAAATCTCGGTGCCCTGGGGCGTCTATGATAGTGAAATGTTTTGTATCCGTTTTAAATTCTTTGTGAGCGACATCAATAGTCACACCACGTTCTCTCTCTTCTTTGAGATTGTCCATTACGTAAGCTAATTCGAAACCAGCTTTTCCACGTTCTTCAGCTTCTTTCCTGTATTTATCAATCAAGTGCTGTGAAATTGCACCGCCTTCCAAAAGTACTCTACCTACTGTTGTTGACTTACCGTGGTCGACGTGACCGATGAATACTACATTCAAGTGTTGTTTTTGAGCCATTATTATTCCCCTCCATGGGATGGATGTGTCGGCAGGTTAGGGGGTAAATAAAGGATTCCCCTTAAGTTAGGCTATATTTGGACTATGATAAAGATATAAATAGACCTAATGAAATTAATACTATATGCGTTTTGACATAAAGGGAAATCCATCTTATGGAGAAGTTGACATAGATTTAGGTCCTAATGAAACTATCTTGATTGAGCCTGGTGCAATGTCTCGAATGTCTTCTAATTTGAGCTCAAGTTTTCAAAGGCAAGGTGGTTTTTTTTCAGCAATGTTTCGAAAGATGTTTGGCGGTGAAAGTTTTTTTCTAGGCAAATATTCACATCAAAACGGTGGGCAACTAACCTTTGCACCTTCAGTACCGGGATCAGTTCAACATTACCAATTATCTAATAATAGCATAAACATAATGGCTGGAGCTTTTTTGGCATGTACTCCTGGAGTAAGTGTAAAAGCTAAATTTGGAGGCTTTAAAGCACTTTTTTCAGGGGAGGGTGCATTTTTACTTGAAGTATCTGGCAATGGAGATTTATTCTTTAATTCTTTTGGAGGTATTGTTGAGAAGGAAATTAATGGAGATTTCATAGTTGATACAGGACATGTAGTAGCTTTTGAACCTTCTTTAAATTACAAGATTTCAGGTATGGGTAATTGGAAATCAACAATGTTATCAGGTGAAGGACTTGTGATGACATTTAGTGGAGTTGGTAAAATATATTTACAAACACGTACTATTGATGGTATTGCCTCTTGGCTTACTCCGAGGTTAATATGAATATAAAAATAGATAGTGAAGGGGCTTTTGGTTCTGCAGTAGTTGAGCTTGAACCAGGTGAAAAATTTGTGTCAGAAGCTGGGGCTATGTATCGGGCGTCTTCCAATATGGACATTGACGTAGAATCTCGTAAAAAACAAAATGAAGGAATGTGGGGTGCATTAAAGGCAGGAATGAAATCAATGTTTGCGGGCGAATCATTCTTTTTATCATCATATAGAACTAATGACAATCAATCTGGAGAAGTGGGTCTGGCACCAACACACCAAGGTGAAGTACGTAAGATAACTGTTGGTGGTGAAACTTGGATATGTTCTGGTGGAAGTTATTTGGGTTCGTCAGGCAGTATTGAATTAGACACTCAATATCAAGGTCTTTTGAAGGGAGGATTTAGTGGCGAAGGTTTAGTTTTTGTCAAGGCTTCGGGTCAAGGTGAGTTATTGGTCAATGGTTTTGGTCGTATAAGTGAAGTTGAAGTTAGAGAGGGTATAACAATAGACAATGGACATTTGATAGCATTTACCGAAGGATTAGAATATACTATTGGAAAGGCAGGAGGTGGTTGGATATCTTCAATGATGTCCGGTGAGGGATTGGTTATGAAATTTAGAGGTAATGGTAAGATTTTCGTTCAATCACATGATCCTGGAAGGTTAGGTGGAGCTTTAGGTGCACTATTGCCACCGAGGAAGGGATAATGAAATACGACATAATTTCAGCTCCGTCATATTCACTACTTGAAATGACTCTCAATACAGGAGAATCTGTGATTGTAGAGCCAGGTTCAATGGCTTGGATGGATACTACAGTTAAACCTAAAACTGAAATGAAAGGCGGATTATTTGCCGGAATTAAAAGAAGAATGGGAGGTGAGAGTTTTTTTCTTAACACTTATACTGCAGAAGGTGGACCTGGAAAAATTGGAATTGCACCAGGTTATTCCGGAGATATAGTTGTTAAAGAATTAAATGATGAAACTATTTACATGGAAAGAGGTGCTTATCTCTGTCATCTTGGAAATATTGAAACAAGTGTCAGTTGGGAAGGTTTCATGGGGTCCTTTGCCGAAGGTATGTTGGGTCTAAGAGTAAGTGGAACCGGTCTTCTATTCTTCGGTTCATATGGTGATATTCAAGAAGTTGAAGTTAATGGTTCATACACTGTAGATAATGGCTATGCTGTGGCTTGGGAGAGTTCATTAGATTATAGTATTGCAAGATCCGGAAGAACGATACGTAGTTTTCTTTTTGGTGATCAATTAATATGTAAATATCACTAGAAGTCCTAGGAATTTGGCTGCATGGGTTCACCCATTTAGGCCAGTCCAAAGCAAGAACGATTAATCTAAGAGTAATTTTCAGGTCTTGGCATTTCTGGTTTGAGGCCCTTTCGCTTCCTAATCTCTTCAGTTATTCCATCAACCAATTCTCTTGGCAATTCTTCATAACCTGCAAATTCAGTACTCCAAAGTGCCCTTCCACCAGTTGCCGACCTTATTTCACTTGCAAATCCAAACATTTCCTTAACTGGTGCTTTTGCAGTAATAATCGCCATATCTCCTTCAGTTTCCATACCTGCAATTTCAGCTCTTCTTTGAGACATTTCACCAGTAACTGAACCCATTAAATCTTGAGGAACATTAATGTAAACATGTTGTTTTGGTTCTAACAAAACTACACCAGCTGAAACTAATGCACCATTAATTGCATTTCTTACTGCAGGTATAGTTTGTGCTGGTCCTCTGTGAATGGCATCTTCGTGAAGTTTAGCATCATTTAATATGATTTTTACACCCATCATCTTCTCATTCGCCCTTGGTCCTCTTTTTACTACTTCATTAAAAGCTTCAATTAGCAATTCTCTGGTTTCAAATAAATTCTGAATACCTTTTGTAGCATCAATAAATACACATCCATTTTCGATACATAGAACACCTCTTCCATGAACTTTAGTCCAGCCCATGTCAATTAGTTGCCTAGCAACATCTTTTGCTTTCTTAATATTTCCAGAGGGAATAGTTCCATCTACAATAGCTTCTCGAATATCCACTTCTAAGGGTTCAACAGTGATATAGTATCTGTTGTGTTTATTAGGTGATTTACCTTCAAAGTCTCCAGGAGATTTCATGGCTACAGTTTCACGATAAACTACAATAGGTGGAGATGTAGTAATTTCCACTCCATGCTCATTTCTTATTCTATATTCAGTAATTTCTAAATGTAACTCCCCCATTCCCGACATTAAATGTTCTCCAGTTTCTAGATTACTATCAATTTGGATGGATGGATCCGATTTAGAAACTGCACGAAGAACTTCTACCAGTTTAGGTAAATCCTTGGTATGTTTGGCTTCAATAGCAGTAGTTACAACGGGGTCAGAATTATGTACAATTCGCTCAAATGGAGTCATTTCTTTATTTGAAGAAACTGTTGAACCAGATTGTGCATCTCTTAACCCTGAAACTGCAATAATATTTCCAGCTGTTACAATCTCAGTTGCGATACGATCACCGCCAACGAACATACCTACAGACTGTACTCGATTTGCATTTGGCATTCCTGCAACGTACATTT
>LWDU01034888.1_pt1 | contig 50018 bp, 51 predicted proteins | sample 727161 | NCBI WGS metagenome assembly LWDU01 (sample SAMN04566230, study PRJNA314399) | hydrothermal vent metagenome | isolation source: deep sea hydrothermal plume seawater | place: Mexico: Gulf of California, Guaymas Basin | collected 2004-07-11
ATTATTAAAAATCATCAATGAGATTAATCTTAATCATCCTTCTGATGTGATTTCAACATGCTTGGCTGCTCATGTACCACCTAATGATAGTCAAACTTCTACACAAGAATATTTGACATTAATTGTAAAGGAATTATTCCCAATTTTGAGAAAAGAAAATCTTACTAATAGAATAGATGTTTTTATTGAAAATAGTGCTTTTAATAAGGAAGAGTCAAAAAGTTATTTAAAATTTGCAAAGGAAAATGATTTTGATGTAACAGTGCATGCTAATCAATTTACTAGTGGAGGATTACATGTAGGAGTAGATGTTGGTGCTATGAGCGTTGATCATTTAGAAGTGATTACTGATGAAGAAATAAAATATCTTTCAAATTCAGACACATCAGCAGTTGTTTTACCAGGATGTAGTCTTGGATTAGGATTACCTTTTGCACCAGTAAGAAAATTGTTAGACAATGGTTGTAAATTAGCAATTGCAACTGATTGGAATCCGGGTTCTGCTCCTATGGGAGATTTATTAACCCAATCTTCAATTCTTGCTTCGAATCAAAAACTAAGCAATGCAGAGGTTTTTTCAGCACTTTCTTTTAGATCAGCTAATGCATTAGGAATTAATGATAGGGGAGTTATTGAAATAAATAAAGTAGCTGACTTAATAGGATTTAATGTATTGGATTATAGAGAAATATTATATAATCAAGGTAAAATTAAGCCTTCATTTATTTGTAAAAAAGGAAAAGTATATAAGAAATAAAAATTAATTTTATAGTATATGACTCAAATAATTGAATGTGTACCAAATTTTTCTGAAGGTAATGATAAAGAAATCTTAGATTCTATTTCGTTAGCAATTTCAACTTCAAAAGGTGTTCATTTGTTGAATGTAGATCCTGGAAAAGCAACTAATAGAACTGTTATGACATTTGTTGGAGATCCTGAATCTGTTGTTAGAGCAGCTTATAATGCTATAAAAGTTGCTTCTGAAAAAATAGATATGAGTAAGCATAAAGGAGAGCATCCAAGATTTGGGGCAACTGATGTTTGTCCATTAATTCCTGTGTCAAATATATCTTTTGAAGAATTAATTCCATATGCTGAAAAGTTAGGTAAAATGATTGCTGATAATTTAAAAATACCCGTTTATTTATATGAATATGCTGCAAAAAATTATAAAAGAAAGAATTTAGCAGCAGTTAGATCTGGTGAGTATGAAGGCCTAAAAGAAAAATTATTAGATAAAGATTGGAAGCCAGATTTTGGATCTGCTGTTATTAATAAAAAATCTGGTGCATTGGCTCTTGGAGTAAGAGACTTTTTAATAGCTTATAACATTAATTTGAATACTAAATCTACTAGGCTTGCAAATGCTATAGCTTTTGATGTAAGGGAAAAGGGAAGAATAAAAAGAAAAGGACATCCAGTTATTGGAGACATAGTGTATGATAATGATGGAAATCCTCAAACAATACCGGGCTCATTAAAATATGTAAAAGCTATTGGATGGTACATAGAAGAATTTGGTGTATCTCAAATTTCAATGAACTTAACTAACATTATCGAAACACCAATTCATGTTGTATTTGATGAAGTTGTAAAAAAGGCTGAGAAAAGAGGTGCTAGAGTAACAGGATCTGAACTTGTTGGGCTTATACCTTTAAAATCAATGTTAGATGCAGGAAGGTATTTTTTAAAGAAACAAAATAGATCAATTGGTATTCCAGAGAGTGATATTATTAGTATTGCTATAGAATCGTTAGGTTTGAATGAAGTAAAGGAATTTAATCCTAAAAAAAATATTATAGAATATTATTTGAATAGCATTGTGAGTAAAAATAATAAATTGGTTGATTTATCAGTAAAAGAATTTTCTGATGAAGTTACAAGAGAATCTCCAGCTCCAGGAGGAGGATCAGTATCCGCCTATTTAGGTACATTAGCCTCATCTTTAGGTGCAATGGTCGCAAATTTATCAGCAAATAAAAGAGGTTGGGAGGATAAGGTTGATTTATTTAGTGATCTTGCTTATCAGATTAATTTTATTAGAAATGAATTATTAGATTTAGTTGATGAGGATTCTGTCGCATTTAATAAAATTATGGAGTCATTTAAATTACCAAAAAATACTGAAGAAGAAATAAAAATAAGATTAAATTCTATAAATAAATCTTCTCTTTATGCTGCTGAAGTTCCATTAAGAGTAATGAAAAAATCATACTCATCTTATGAGTTGATAGATAAACTTGCAAAGGAAGGAAATCCAAACTCAATATCAGATGCTGGTGTTGCCTGTTTATGTACATATTCAGCTATTTATGGGGCTTACTTGAATGTTAAAATAAATTTAAAAGAAATGTCAGAAGATAGAGGAATTATGAAAGAAGCAGAAAATATTATAAAAAAATCCAATTCTTATAAAGATAAAATCCTTAAATACATTGAAGGAGAAATTTGACTTTAAGACTTTTAAATTAAATTTATATTATGCAGGAACTTAATGAATTTTTAATTTTTATTGATCAATACCTAGGAAGTTCTTTTTGGTTTGTTCCATTATTACTTGGTACAGGTATTTTCTTTACATTATATTTAAAATTTCCTCAAATAAGATATTTTACTTTTGCTTTAAAAGTAGTTAGAGGTAAGTTTGATAAAAAAGGAGATCAAGGTGATACTTCTCATTTTCAGGCATTAACTACTGCATTATCTGGAACTGTTGGAACAGGAAATATTGCAGGGGTTGCTTTTGCCATTCATCTAGGTGGACCTGCCGCCCTTTTTTGGATGTTAGTTACTGCAATAGTAGGTATGACAACAAAATTTGTTGAAGTGACATTATCGCATAAATACAGAGAAAAAATATCAGATGGAACAATGTCAGGAGGTCCAATGTATTTTATGAAAAATGCTGATTTTAGGTTTTTTGGAAATAAAATAAATCTAAAATGGGTAGGTATATTATTTGCATTTGCTACCGTTCTCTCTTCTTTTGGTACGGGAAGTCTTCCTCAGATAAATAGTATTTCAAATTCTATGTTAGCCTCATTTGGGATAAATAAGATGCTTACTGGAGGTATCCTTGCAATTTTATTAGGAGTTGTAATTATTGGTGGAATTAAAAGAATTGCTAAGATTACAGAGAAGCTTGTTCCGTTTATGGCTGTTGTTTATATTTTAGGAGCATTCTCAGTTATTTTATTTAATTATGAAAATATTATTCCATCATTCATTTCAATTTTTGAAGAGGTCTTTTCTGGTAGTGCTGCAGTAGGTGGTTTTTTAGGCGCCTCAATATCTTTTGCTATATCAAGAGGCGTTAATAGAGGTCTTTACTCTAACGAAGCTGGTCAAGGGTCTGCACCAATAGCTCATGCTTCAGCTAAAACTAATCAACCAGTATCTGAAGGACTTGTTGCAATTTTAGAACCTTTTATTGACACAATTATAATCTGTACAATAACAGGTTTAGTATTGTTGTCTTCAGGTGTTTGGAGTGAAAAACATCAAAATACGTTTGCAAAAGCTGATTTGATCATATTAAATAGAGTTTATGATGAAAAAGATTCTTTTGATAGGTCAAGTCTTTTTAATTTACTTAATGATGAGGGTAAGCTAATGGAAAAAGCTTTTAAATTTTCAGGTGATATCGAAGTGATAAATGGAATTTTAAATGAAGATTTATCTATACTTCACGCAAGATCTTTAGCTGAAGATGTAATTTTTTATGATAATAATAAAAATCTTTTCAGTGGTAATTTAAATATTCAGGAAGGTAAAGTTCAAGATGATATAATTGTTGAAGGTAAATCATTAGTTCATAGTGCTCCTTTGACTGCTATTGCTTTTGATAGAGGATTTTTGGGAAGGTATGGTAATTATATTGTTAGTATTGGATTGCTTTTATTTGCATTTAGTACTGCAATAGCTTGGTCTTATTATGGAGATAGGGCTATGACTTATCTCTTTGGTGCTGGATCTGTAATATATTATAGAATAGTTTATGTAATAGGCTTTTTTATTGCATCTTTCGCTGATACTACAATAATTTGGAATGTTTCATTAATTACTATCGCTTTAATGACTGTACCTAACCTAATTGGTTTACTTTGGTTAAGAAAAGAAGTTAAATCTACTATAAAGGATTATTGGATTGATTTTAAAAAGGAATGGCCTGATGAGAAAACGCCTAAATAATTAATTTATTTTTTCATCTATTAATTTTATAAGTGTATTTATTTTTTCTTGAGCTTCATGATTTTCGTGAATTTTATAATTTGATTTATTTGCATTTATAGTAAGCTCAAAGGATATCATTGCTAAAATATCTTGAAGATCTTGAATATTCATTTTTTTTCCTACTTTACTTATTTTTTTATTAAGTTCTTTTGCTGCTAATCTTACTTTTTGTTCTTCTTCCATAGGTACTTTCATAGAATAAGCACGATTTCCAATCATTATTTTAATAGATAATTTTTCCATTTAATTTAAATTATTTATTAGTTCTTCAATCTCAATTATTGTAGAATCAATTTTTTCTTTGATTATCTTGTTTTCTTTTTGATCAGCGTTGAAATTTTCACTTGAAAATGAGCTTTGTATAGATTGCTTTTTAAGTTGATAATTTTTTATTGCAATAGAAACTTCAAGTTTTGTGTAATCTTCATTAATTTTTTTATAGTCAGATTCCAATTCATCTAATTTAGATACTAATATTTTAAGTTTAGATTCTAGCGTTTGTATCTCTGAATTTAATGAATTAGACATTTTATTTTCTTATCTCAGCATTAAGTTTTTTCTCAAATTCTATTATTAGATTATTCATTATAGAACTTATTGTTTTATCATCAAGGGTTTTGTTTTTTTCTTGGAGTACAAATCTTAGAGCATAAGCTTTTTTATTTTTTCCTATATTTTTACCTTCATAAACATCATATAGAGATATGTTTTTTATAATTTTATCATTCTTTTCTATAATGTCCAAAATATCATTATAGCTTTTCTTTTTATCTAATATTATTGAAAGGTCTCTTTTAACTTCTGGATACTTTGGTATTTTTATATATTTTAAATCATTATCAAGATTATTTATAAAATTATTCCATTCTAATTCAGCAAAATAGACATCTTGATTTATTTCAAAATAATTAAGAAGTTCTTTTTTTACTTTTCCAATAGTGCAAATAGTTTTTTTATCAATTTCTAGTTTTACACATTCATCTAATATTTTGGATTTACTAACTATTGTTTTATAATTCAATATGTTCGCTTGAATCATAATTTTATTTATGGTATTATAAATATCAAAGAATGATATAATTTTACTTTTTGAACTAAAATGCTCTTCATTTGACAGTCCACTCATGTAAATACCAATTTTTCTGTTTTCATTAATTTTACCATTAATTTTATTATAAGTTTTATCAAATTCGAAAAATTTTAAGTTATTTTGTTTTCGATTGATATTGTATTTAATAGATTCAAGTCCTGTAAATAGCAAATTTTGCTTGAGTATTGCATGTTCATCACTAAGTTTATTAAGCATTTCAATGGTTAACTCATCATTCCAAAAATTATTGCTTCTATGTCTAGATGAAGTAAGTGAATTAGTTGTAATTTCATTGAATCCATTTCCAACTAGTAAGTTCATTACTTTTGATAAGTAGTTGTTCATTATAGAAGAATTGCTTTCATGAGATAAAAATGAACTGCTATTATTATTTGATATTTTTATTTTATTATATCCATAAATTCTTAAGATTTCTTCTACAATATCTGATTCTCGTGTTACATCTGTTCTGTACGGTGGTACTGAAACAATTATATTTTTTCCATTTTTTTTAACTTTAATATCTAAAGCATTTAAAATTCTAAAAATTTCATTTTTGTTAATTTTTTGTCCTATTAATTTATGAATTCTATCGATTCTAATTTTAAAAGTATTATCATTTATTTTGTTTTTATAAATATCAATTATTGGTGATGAGACTTCTCCTGAACAATATTTTTGTATTAATATAGATGCTAATTTTAAAGCATAAACAGTAATATTTGGATCAGTTCCTCTTTCAAACCTATAGGATGCATCGGTTTTTAATTGATGGTTTAAACTTGATTTTCTTATGTGGGATGATGAAAAATAAGCACTTTCTAAAAATATTCTTTTTGTATTATTTGTTATTCCAGAAGATTCACCACCAAAAACTCCAGCAATGCATATAGGATTATTACTGTCACATATCATTAGGTCTTCATTATTAAGTTTTCTTTCAATGCCATCTAATGTTTTAAACTTATCACCTTTTTTTGCAAATTGAATTCGTATTTTTTTTGATTTTATTTTATCGTAATCAAAAGCATGCATTGGTTGACCTATACCATGGAGCACATAATTAGTAATGTCAACAATATTATTTATTGGACTTAATCCTATTGAAATTAAATAGTTTTTAATAAAAGATGGAGATTCACTTATTTTTATATTGTCAATAACACATCCTGAATATCTAGGGCATCCTTCCTTATCTATAATCTTAATGTCAATATCTAATTTTTTTTTTTCTTTAAAAGAAGATACATCAGGCAGTGTAATATCTTTATTTAGAACGGCCTTTAGATCTCTTGCAACTCCAAGATGAGATGCTGCATCAGCTCTATTAGGTGTTAGGGAAATATCAAATATTATGTCTTTGTTCAAGTTAAGATGATTAATTGCTTTCTCGCCATTTTTTGCATTTTGATCTAATATAATTATTCCAGAGTGGGATTGGCCTATTCCTATTTCATCTTCTGCACATATCATTCCGAAAGAACTTATTCCTCTAATTTTTGCTTTTTTGATTTTAACTTTTTTACCATTTACATGATTTATTTCAGTTCCTATTTTAGCGATTACTATTTTTTGACCAACTTCAATATTATTTGCTCCACAAATAATAGATAAATTATCTTTTCCAATATTTACCTTTGTTAATTTTAATTTATCAGCATTTTTATGATTATTTATTGATTTTATTTCTCCGACAATTAGTTTTTTTAATGATTTTATATCTGGATTTATATTTATTACTTCATCAACTTCAAGTCCAGTTTCTGTAAGAATGGTTTCAATTTTTTGAGGATTTTCAGATATTTTTATGAATTCTTTAAGCCAATTAAGAGAAATCTTCATAAATTTTTTTTTATTTAATAAAATTAGTGAAAATAGGGATGTATATTACTTTTGAGTATTATTAATTTAAATATATTTTTTCTCCAGCTATTATTTCTTCATCAATAAAATTTTCTTTTGGAGGAATTGGACATATGTATTTTGCATTATAAACACAAAATGGATTGTAAGCTTTATTAAAATCTATTTCAATTCTTTGTGCATTTTTAAAGCTAATATCTATGTATCTACCACCTTCATATGTAGAGATGCCATTAGTCTTATCGTTAAAGCACAATAAAATTTCATTTTTATTAGATTGTTTATTCTAGTAACGCAAACTTTAAATACGCTTTAGAAGTTCCTTTAGATGTAACGAATTTGATAGTGTCGTTATTTGTTAACCTATTAATTTTAGCAATAACTTTAAAATCTATATTTGGAGGAAAATATTCTATTTTATAATCAGAATTGAATAAAGGAGATGATTCGGATTTATACATATCTTCATTTTTTTCAATTCTTTGATCATTAATATTTTGAATAAAAGTCTTTTTTTCTAATTCAATGGAATAGAAATAATATATTATTGATAGTACTATTATTGAAGTTATTATTAATAATCTTTTCATTTTTAGAAAGATTATCAAAGCTTATTTCAAAGCATTAGCTTGCTTTACTAATTGCGATACTAGGTGGCTAGCTTTATTTTTGTGAATGATATTATTTTTTACTAATTTATCTACCATAGATACAGCTTTTGGCAATAATTTTTTTGCAGCAGCTTTCTTTGTTTCTTGTTGAAACTTTTTTATAAGTGTTCTTGTTGATTTATGTTGATATTTGTTCCTTAGCTTTTTAGCTTCATCGGACCTAATTCTTTTAATTGAGGATTTATGATTTGCCATATATTTTTATTTCGTTTGCAAAAGTATACTTAAAAAAAAATAATACAAATAATTATGACAAGTAAAATAATTTCCATTTTATTTGATATTCTCAAATTAAAACCATTTTTTAGCTAAAATTTTAAATTTAAAAAAAATGTATTGGACTTTAGAACTCGTTAATCACCTGGAAGATGCTCCCTGGCCTGCAACAAAAGATGAATTGGTTGAATTTTCAATTAGAACTGGTGCACCAGCTGAAGTCACTGAAAATCTTCAGGAATTAGAAGAAGATGGTAATCCGTTTGAAAATATAGAAGAAATCTGGCCTGATTATCCTACAAAAGATGACTTCTTTTTTAATGAAGATGAATATTAGTTAATAATTTTTTTAAAATATTCTAAATCAAACTCATTTGTTAATTTTATATTTTTTTCTTCTCCTAGTATTAAATTTATTTTTTCTCCCGACTTTTCAATTACAGAAGATTCATCTGTATAATCAGAGTCTTTTATTAATTTTAATGAATTTAGAATATTTTTTATTTTAAAAACTTGAGGAGTTTGAATATTAATATAATTATTTCTATCAACTATGAGATTTGATTCTTTTTTATATTTTCTTAATGTATTGATCACTGGTGTATATGGTATTGCATTACCTAGTTTATTTGCACTTTCATATAATGCTTTTATTAATTTTTCTGAAACAAGTGGTCTAACTCCATCATGAATAGCTACAATTCCTTCTTTATTTGATATTGTTTTTAATCCATTTGTAACTGAAATAAATCTTTTGTTACCTCCTCTTACATATTTGACATTTTCTTCTTTTAAAATATTTGATATATAATTTTTCCAATATTCAAACTTATTTTCTGGAAGTACAATTATGGTCTTTAAGTTTGTAATATTTTTAAATTGCTTATAAGTATGTACTATTATAGGAATTCCTGATACTTCAATAAATTGTTTTGGTGTATTTTTATTCATTCTGGTTCCCGAACCAGCTGCCATTAAAATAAGATATTTTTTCATATTTTGGTAAACTATATGATAAGTAGAGCATCTCCATATGTATGGAATTTATATTTTTCTTTAACTGCTAATTTGTAGCATTTCATTATTAAATCAAATCCTCCAAATGCACAAGCCATCATTAATAATGTGGATTTAGGATAATGAAAATTGGTGATCATTCCACTACATATTTTGAATTCATACTCTGGAAAAATAAATTTATCAGTCCATCCAGAATTTGGATTCAGGGTATCATTTGCTGAAACTGCTGTTTCGAGTGTTTTCATTGAAGAAGTTCCTACGGCAAATATTCTTTTATTGTTTATTAGAGCTTCGTTTACAATTTTACATGTTTCTTGGGGGACTGAATAATTTTCAGAATCCATCTTATGTTTGGTTAAATCTTCTACATCAATATCCTTGAAAGTTCCTAAACTATTATGAGTGGTTATTGTTGCAATATTAACACCTAGAAGTTCTAATTTTTTTAGTATAATTTGAGTGAAATGAAGACCTGCAGCAGCAGGAGCAACTGCACCAATATTTTTGGCGTACACTGTTTGGAATCTTTCTGCATCATTTTTGTCAATTTTCCTTTTTATTTCTTTAGTTAGAGGTGTTTGTCCAAATTCGTGTATAATATCATGGAAATGTCTATCTGGGTCTTCAGGTATAAATCTTATTGTTCTTCCTCTTGATGTGGTATTGTCAATTACTTCAGCTATTAATTCTCCTTCGCCAAAATACAATTTATTACCAACTCTTATTTTTCTTGCAGGATCAACTAAAACATCCCATAAATTAAGTTCAGGATTCAGTTCTCTTAATAAAAATACTTCAATTTTTGCTCCAGTTTTTTCTTTATAACCATAAAGCCTTGCAGGAAATACTTTAGTATCGTTTAATATAAGAACATCGTCTTCATTAAAATATTTAATTATATCTTTAAAAACTTTATGCTCTACTTTTCCAGTGTCTTTATGAACAACCATTAATCTAGATTCATCTCTATTTTCAGCAGGATGAAGGGCTGTTCTATTGGCAGGTAGTTTAAAATCAAATTCGGAGAGTTTCATATTAATTTGTTTAATAAATTAGCTTACTTTTGAAGTTCGCAAAGCTAATTAATTGTTTTTATATAATTTAAATTTAATATATGAAATTATTTTTAAGGTTAATTTTAGAAAGTCTTTTTTTTTCTTTTAATGCTATTATAGCAAATCCTATAAGAACATTTTTGTCTTTAATGGGTGTTACAATTGGAATTTTTACCATTATCGCTGTTTTATCTTTAGTAGATTCTTTAGAGGATAGTATTCAAGATAGTCTTGATTTTTTAGGTACAGATAATTTGAGAGTTGAGAAATGGCCTTGGGAATTTGATAATCCAGGTTATGAATGGTGGAAATATTGGAAAAGACCTCATCCAACTTATAAGGAATATACTTTTTTAAAAGAAAATTTAAAAAATGCAGAAGCGGTAGAAATTATAGCAACTAGAGATGCATTAACAATAAAATACCTTAATAATAGTAGTAGTGAAGTAGGTCTTATGGGTGTTGTTTATGAATCAAAAGAAATTAATGATTATAAAATTCTTTCAGGTAGATATTATACAGAAAATGAAACGATATTAGGTTCAAATTATGTTATAATAGGACATAAAATAATGGAAGATCTTTTTAAAAATTCTGATTATGCTATTGGTAAAGATATTAAAATTAAAGGAGTAAAATTTAGAGTTATTGGTGTTTTTGAAGAAGAAGGAGAAAGTTTTGTTGGGGGTGATTCTTTTGATAGGATGATGATAGTTCCTTTTAATAGTTTTAAAAAAATTTATAGAGTTGGTAAGAAGGGATCAAATGCGGTGATGATTATAAAAGGAAATTCTGAATTAGATCCTGGTTTAGAAAACTTAGAGTATGAGCTAAGGGGTCTGCTGAGAGCTAGAAGGGGACTTAAACCAATTGAAGATGAAAATTTTGCAATAAATAGGCCCGAATATTTAACTGGTTTTATTAGTGCTATTTTTGGTACCATTAGTATTGCTGGCTGGGTAATTGGTAGCTTTTCTATTTTTGTAGGTGGATTTGGAATTGCAAATATTATGTTTGTTTCAGTGAAGGAAAGGGTTCCTATAATTGGTTTACAAAAATCTTTGGGAGCAAAAAATTATTTTATATTGATGCAGTTTTTATTTGAGTCTTCTTTCTTAAGTATAATAGGAGGTGTTATTGGTCTAATATTTGTTTTTTTAATAACTTTTATTGATTTAGGATCTTTTGATTTAAGAATTTCACTTACTAATATAATTCTTGGAATTTCAATCTCTACTATAATTGGTGTGTTGGCTGGATTAATTCCAGCTATTTTTGCATCTAGGTTGGATCCTGTTGAAGCTATAAGGTCAAATTAAAATTTGTTAACTTAATTTTTCTTTAATTTTTGTCTCTAATTCACTCATTAGTTCTGGATTATCTTCAAGTATTGTTTTTACAGAATCTCTTCCTTGGCCAAGCTTCTCTTCCTTGTATGAAAACCAAGATCCTGATTTTTGTATTATTTCTAGTTCTACTCCTAGGTCAAGTATTTCTCCCGATTTAGAGATTCCTATTCCGTACATTATATCAAATTCTACAACTTTAAACGGAGGGGCAACTTTATTTTTTACAACTTTTACTTTTGTTCTATTGCCCATAATATTATCAGGACCATCTTTAATTTGTCCAATTCTTCTTATATCTAATCTTACTGATGAGTAGAATTTAAGAGCATTACCACCTGTTGTTGTCTCTGGACTTCCAAACATAACTCCAATTTTGTGCCTTAGTTGATTTATGAACACACATACACAACCTGATTTATGAATTGCACCTGTTAGTTTTCTAAGTGCTTGAGACATTAATCTAGCTTGAAGTCCCATCATGCTATCTCCCATTTCTCCCTCTATTTCACTTCTTGGTACTAGTGCAGCTACAGAATCTATTACGATTATATCAATGGCATTAGATCTAATTAAATGTTCTGTTATTTCTAATGCTTGTTCTCCATTATCTGGTTGAGAAATAAGCAAATTTTCAGTATCTATACCTAAGTTTTCAGCATAGGTCTTGTCAAATGCATGTTCTGCATCTATAAATGCAGCTATACCTCCTTTTTTTTGTGCCTCAGAAATGCAGTGCATGGCAAGTGTTGTTTTTCCTGATGATTCAGGTCCAAATATTTCGACTACTCTTCCTTTTGGTATTCCCCCAATTCCAAGTGCAATATCTAAGCTTATTGATCCGGTTGGTATGCTTGGAATTTTAACAATATTTTCATCACTTAATTTCATTATAGTTCCTTTTCCGTATGTCTTTTCAAGTTTTTCGATTGCTAGATTTAATGCTTTTGATTTTTCTTTTGATTCGTTCATTTTTATTATATTTATTTTTTTGCTAAAATAAATAGTAATTTAGTATTATACTAATATTTTTAGTATTATTTAATATTATTTAACTTAAAGTTCTTTAAATATAGCTATATAACATATCTTAATTTGGTATTTTTGTATTTTAAAACTAATTTATTTTTTTAATATAATCTCTTGAATAAAATATTTATATTTTTCTTTTTTATCTCGCTATTTTCTTTTTTTAATACTAGTTCTAATGTCAACAAAGGAGAAAGTATTAAGTATAAAGTGATGTTTGGATTTTTAAATGCTGGTGAAGCTACATTGACTATTGATAAGAATCTTCACTTAGTTAATAATTCACCTACTTATAAAGTAAATGTTTATGGTAGATCTGTTGGGATTTTTGATTTTTTTATTACAGTTCGTGATAATTGGGGTGTATATCTAGATACTGCTAATTTAAAACCTTTAAAATTTTATAAGTATTTGTTAGAGGGTAAATATAAAAAAAATGAAATATTAAATTTTAATGAATCTGATAGTGTTGAAATAATAAGGCTTGATAAAAGTTTAAAAAAATCTATTGAGTCATATAACCTACATTTTGAAGATGATATTCAAAAAATAATTCGTTCATATTTTATGAATTATTGGATTGCAAGTGTTGTTTATTTAAGGTCATTAGATTACAAAAATATTTCTGGTGATATAAGAATTTCAATTCCTTATTTTGAGGATAATGAAAAGTTTGACTATAAAATGAAATTTTTAGGTCGAGAAGTTATTAAAACTAAAATAGGTGAAATTAATTCTCTTCTTTTTGCTCCTGAAATTCCAAAAAATAAATTATTTAAGGAAGAAGATGCTGTTAAGTTTTGGCTTTCTGATGATAAAAATAAAGTTCCTTTAAAATTATCTGCAAAAATGAATTTTGGAACTTTTGAAATAGAAGTATTAGATTATTCTAATATTAATTAGAGATTATTTATTGATTATTTAATTATTAAAATTTTAATATTTAGATAATATTTCCAAAAATTATATTTTTTTTATTTTTAAATTACAATATGTCACAAAAATCAGATTTTAAAATATTAGCAGTTGATGATGAAAGGGATATCCTCGTACTCTTGAAGTATAATCTTGAAATTGAAGGTTATTTCGTTGAAACTGCTAATTCTGGAAAAGAAGCAATAAAAATTGCTGAAAAAATAGAACCAAATTTAATTTTACTCGATATAATGATGCCTGGAATGGACGGCATTGAAACATGTATTAACTTAAGAAAAATCGAAAAGTTATCATCATCTTCGATATTATTTTTAACTGCTAGATCAGAAGAATATTCTGAGGTTGCTGCTTTTGATGCTGGTGCTGATGATTATATAATAAAACCAATCAAACCAAGAGCATTAATTAGTAGAATTAATTCTTTTTATAAGAAAAAATTTATTAGTGAATTAAATACAGTTATTAAAATTGGAAATTTATTGATTGATAAAGAGAGTCATGTAGTGAAGTTTGATGATAATGAAATATTTTTTCCTAAAAAGGAGTTTCAATTATTATATTTTTTAGCTACAAATTCAAAAAAAGTATATAGTAGGGATTCGCTTTTAAGAAATATATGGGGAACGGATGTTCAGGTGGTACCAAGAACAGTAGATGTTCATATTAGAAAAATCAGAGAAAAAATTGGTGATCATTATATTAATACTATAAAAGGTGTTGGTTATAAATTTATAGATTACGATTTATTATAATGTTCTAATTTTAGATTATGAGTAACTCGAAAGCAATATCAATACTTTTTGGATCCATTGTTGGTTTAATAACAACATCAACCGCTTTTATTTTAGGGGTAGATGCTGGAATTAAGTTAGTTAGTGCTGCTATAATCTCTTTTTCAACTTCGACATTACTTTTTGCTATTATTACTGAAAATCTTTTTGATAAAAAAATTAAAAAAATATATGATTCTTTTCAAAAGATTAGAAATAAGGAATTTGATACAATTGCTGGTGATCGTTCTCTATTAAAGGAAATTAATCCTCTTAAAGGAATTAATACTGAAATTTTTGATTATGCTAAACTTAAACAATTAGAAATTGATGAGTTGGAAAATTTAGAAAGATATAGAAAGGAATTTCTTCAGAATGTCTCTCATGAATTGAAAACTCCAATTTTTGCTGCTCAAGGGTTTGTTCATACATTATTAGATAATGCTGATGTTCCAGAAAATATTAGATCAGATTTTTTAAAAAAAGCTGCTAAAAGTTTAGATCATTTGGATTTATTGGTTAAAGATTTACTTACAATTTCTCAGATGGAAAGTGGTGATATTAAAATGAAAATGGAAAATTTTGATATAATTTCTTTAATTAAAGAATCTTTAGATCAACTTGAACCACGAGCATATTCTCGTAATATTAAACTTGTATATAAAAAGAATGAAAATAAATCAATTGTGGTTTTCGCTGATTATTATAGAGTGTATCAAGTTATTAAAAATTTAGTTACAAATTCTATTAAGTATTCTGATTCTAATTCTAAAGTTCTAGTTGAGTGTGAGAAGAGAAAAAAAATAGCAAGAATTATTATTAAAGATAAAGGTAAAGGCATTCCTAAAAATGATAGAAAAAGAATTTTTGAAAGATTTTATAGAGTTGATAAGAGTAGATCTAAACAGAGGGGAGGTACAGGATTAGGATTAGCTATTGTGAAGCATATAATTGAAGGTCATAATAGTAAAATAAAGTTAAGGAGTAAAACTAATATAGGTTCAGAATTTTCATTTAATTTAAAACTTGCTAAAAAAGGGAAAATAAAAAAGAAAAAAATATCAAAAATTTTACCTAAAATTTAAAGAAAATCTTACTAACATTTAATGATTAAATATTGTTTTTAATTATTAATAAATCTATTTTTGCTCACATTTTTAAGGATACTGTGGACTCAAATAGTTTTAAAACGAAGTATGTAAATAAAGATTCAATTCAGAAGGGTTGGTATGTTGCTAATGCTGATGGTAAAATTCTTGGTAGATTTTCTTCTGAAATTGCTAAAATTTTGAGAGGTAAGAATAAACCTTCATTTTCTCCTCATATTGATTGTGGAGATTATGTTATCGTTATAAATTCTGATAATATTAAAATGACTGGAAATAAGTGGAAAGATAAAAAATATGTAAGACATACAGGATATCCTGGAGGACAAAGAACTAGTACACCACAACAAATTAAGGATAATAAATCATCAAAATTTATTATTGAGAAAGCAGTAAAAGGAATGTTACCTAGAAATAGATTGGGAAGGCAACTATTTAGAAATTTGTTTGTATATGAAGATGCTAATCATCCACATGAAGGTCAAAAACCAAATGAGATAAATATTTAATATGGAGTTAATTAATTCAGTAGGAAGAAGAAAAACATCAGTTGCTAGATTATATATGAAATCAGGAAAGGGAGTTTTTAAAATAAATGAACTTGATCTCGAAAAATATTTTACTTCTGAATTATTACAATTAATAATAAAACAGCCTATAGAAGCAATTGATGTTAAAGAAAAATTTGATTTTAAAGTTAATGTTTTTGGTGGTGGTCTTAAGGGTCAGGCAGAAGCAATAAGACTTGCTATTTCCAGAGCATTTGTTAAGAATGATGAAGAAACTAGACCTATATTAAAAAAAGCAGGATTTCTTACTAGAGATTCAAGAATGGTAGAAAGAAAGAAATATGGTAGAAGAAAAGCTAGAAGAGCTTTTCAATGGGTTAAAAGATAAGAATATGGAGAAACTTAATCATAAGGATTTATTAAAGGCTGGTGTTCATTTTGGTCATCTAACTAGAAAATGGAATCCAAAAATGTCTGAATACATTTTTATGAAACAAAAAGGTATCCATATTATTGATTTAGATAAAACTATTGATTGTGCTTTTACTGCTGCTAGTGCATTGAAAAATATAGCTAAATCAGGTAGAAAGATTATGTTTGTTGCTACTAAAAAACAAGCTAAAACTTTTGTTTCTGAAAAAGCTAAAAAATTAAATATGCCATATGTAACAGAAAGGTGGTTAGGTGGTATGCTTACAAATTTTTCAACTATTAGAAAATCATTAAAAAAACTTTCAGCGATTGAAAGTAAAGAAAGTAAAGAAACTTATGAAACTGACTTTTCTAAGAAAGAGAGGTTAATGATATCTAGAGATAAGGATAAATTAGAAAAAGTTCTTGGAGGTATTTCTAAATTGAATAGGATCCCTGCAGCATTATTTGTTGTTGATATTAAGCATGAAGAAATTGCTATAAATGAAGCAAGAAAATTAAATATTCCTATATATGGAATGGTTGATACTAATTCTGATCCAAATTTAGTAGATTATGAAATTCCATCTAATGATGATTCTTTCACTTCTGTTTCTATAATTATAGAATACATCTCATCAGCTATATCTGAGGGATTAGAGGAAAGAGAAAAAATTAAAGAAGAGATGAGAATAAAGCAGGAGAAAGAAGCGGATGCAAAAGAAGCAGCAGCAAAAGAAGCGGCTGTAAAAGAAGCAAAAGAGGTCAAGAAAGAAAAATCTAAAAGATAATTTAATAATTATCATCATGGGAGTTAATATATCAGCAAAAGAGGTAAATGAATTAAGAAAGAAGACAGGTTCAGGGATGATGGATTGTAAGAAGGCTTTAGTAGAAGCAGAAGGGGATTTTCAGAAAGCTATAGATATTTTAAGAAAAAAAGGACAAAAAGTATCTGTAGCAAGATCTAACAGAGAAACTTCTGAAGGAGTAGTGTTATGCAAGTTGAATTCAGATGAAAGTCAGGCATCAATATTATCATTTACATGTGAGACAGATTTTGTTGCAAAGAATGAAGACTTTCAATCCTTAGCTCAAGATATAATGGAAGTTGCATTTGAAAATAATCTTGAATCTATTGATGAAGTATTAGCTTCAGAAATTAATGGATCTACTATTGAGCAGTTAATTCTTGAAATGGTAGGAAAAATTGGAGAAAAAATAAAAATTTTAGATTTTCAGATTATGAGTGGAGAGAAAATTGTGCCTTATGTTCATGCTGGTAGTAAGCTTGGTGTCCTTGTTTCTCTTAATAATACTGCAAATACAGATTATGTTACTGCTGGAAAAGATATTGCAATGCAGATTGCAGCTATGAATCCAATTGCTTTGGATAGAAACCAGGTTGATCAATCAGTCGTAGAGAAAGAAATTGAAATTGGTAAAGAACAAGCAAGAAAAGAAGGTAAACCTGAGCAAATAATAGAAAAAATCGCTCAAGGTAAGCTTCAAAAATTTTTTAAAGAAAATACTTTATTAAGTCAATCATTTGTTAAGGATAATTCATTAACAATTAAAAGTTATCTTGCAACTTTCTCTCCAGAACTATCTATTGAGAGTTTTATTAGAATCTCAATAGGGTAGTAATCATAAACAATCTATAAAAATTTATTGATTCATTAGATCCTCTATTTCTTCAGGAAGTATAGGTATATTTTTCATAAGATTTATATTCTCTTTTTCACCAATAACTATATTATCTTCTAATCTTATTCCTAAGTTTTCTTTTCTAATATAAATTCCAGGCTCTATAGTGAAAACATTTCCTGGTTTTAAATCAACATAAAAGTTTCCAACATCATGAACATCAAGGCCTAAATGATGAGAAGTCCCATGCATAAAATATTGTTTAAAAAGAGGATTTTTAGAGTCTTGTTTTTTTACATCAGTTTTATCTAGAAGATTAATTTTTAGAAGTTCATTTTCCATAATTTTACCAACTTCTTTGTGATAATCATTAACTGTTATTCCTGGTCTAAGGATATTTGTAGCTTCATTTTTTACATTTAAAACAGCATTATATACATCTAACTGTCTTTTTGTAAATTTTCCATCTACTGGTATGGTTCTAGTCATATCAGACTTATAATTTGCATATTCTGCTGCAACATCCATAAGAATTAATGAACCTGGCTTACATTCACAATCGTTTTCATTATAATGAAGTGTGCATGCATTTATTCCTGAAGCTATTATAGGTTGGTAGGCGAAGCCTTTAGATTTGTTATTAATAAATTCATGAATAAATTCTGCCTCTAATTCATACTCCCATACTCCAGGTTTAGTATAATTTAAAATTCTTCTGAATCCCTTTTCAGTTATGTCACAGGCTTTTTGAATTAATTTAATTTCTATATTATTTTTTACCATTCTTAGTTTACTGAGTAAAGGGTATGATCTTTCAAAATTTTGTAATGGAAATTTTTCTTTTGCAAAACTATAAAATCTATCTTGGGCGGTTTCAACTTCAGTAATTGAACGGATATGTTCATTTTTTTCTATGTAAAGGTTATTTGATTCTGCAATAATTAAAGACAGAATTTTATAAAATTCATCATTCCATAACACAGTTTTTATTCCTGATATTTTGATAGCTTCATTTTTTGTTAATTTATTACCTTCCCAAATTGAAATTTTTTCACTTGTCTCTTTAATGAATAATATTTCTCTTAAGTTTTTATCTGGAAAATCTGGTGCTAAAATTAAAAATGTATCTTCTTGATCAATTCCAGTTAGATAGAATAAGTTAGTATTTTGAATAAATAACATTTCTTCATCTGCATTAGTTGGCATTAGATCATTGGAAACAAAAACTACAGCAGATTTATCTTTTATAGATTCAATAAATTTTTTTCTATTTTCTATAAACAGATTATTATTAATGTTTTGGTATCTCATTTTACTAAATTTTACTTCTAAAATACATTTTTAAATTATATTTATATTAATTGTTAATTAATTTTTAATTTGCCAGTTATGGATTTAATTAGTCGCAATTTAGAAAAATATGTTGAATCCTATTCAGATTCTGAGCCTGATCTTTTAAAAAAAATAAATAAGTATACTCATTCAAATGTTCACTCTCCTAGGATGCTATCAGGCCATATTCAAGGAAGAGTACTTAGTTTTTTATCAAGAATAATTAATCCTAATTTGATTTTAGAGATTGGTACGTATACTGGTTATTCTGCCCTTTGTTTGGCTGAAGGGCTTTCTTCTTCAGGTAAAATTATAACAATTGATAAAGATGTTTCATTAGAAAAAAAAGTACAATCTTTTTTTAATGAGTCTAAAAAAAATAAGCAGATTGAGTATTTAATTGGAGATGCTATAAAAATAATTCCATCATTAGAATATGAGTATGATTTGGTATTTATTGATGCAGACAAAAAAAATTACTTAAATTATTTTGAAATGGTTTTACCAAAATTAAGAGCTAATGGAATTATTATTGTAGATAATGTTTTATGGAGTGGAAAAGTTGTTGATATTGAGAAATTAAAAAATGATAAATTGACTAAAATCATGCATAATTTCAATGAAACTATTAAAAAGGATAAAAGAATATCTAAAATAATTTTACCTATAAGAGATGGAATAACATTAATAAAAAAAAATGGATAAAAAATTAATTTTTTTTCTAGTATTATTATTCTCTATAAATGTTTTTTCTCAAAATATACCTCAAGTTCCTGAAGTAGTGACATTAGATAAGATAAGATTAAAAATAAATGAAGATGCTAGAAATGAAATTCAAGTTGAAGTTGATGCTTTGCATGCAAATACAAAATATTTTAATGCTATTATTGATAAAATAAATATATACTTTCCAGTAATTGAAGAAATTCTTGAAGAAGAAAATATTCCAACGGATTTTAAATATTTGTCTTTACAGGAGAGCTCATTGATATCAGATGCTGTTTCTTCTTCAAATGCAGTTGGATTTTGGCAGTTTAAGTCTACTACAGCAAAGACATATGGATTAAATATTAATAATCTTGTAGATGAGAGACGTAATGTGGTATCTTCAACTAGAGCTGCTGCAAAATATTTAAAGAACAGCAATTTTGTTTTTGATAATTGGATTTTTACTCTTTTATCATATATGACGGGGTTAACTGGAGCAAAATCCATTCTTGATGAAAAATTTTATGGTTCAAAAAGAATGGAAATTAATAAGAACACTCACTGGTATATTAAAAGATTTTTAGCTCATAAAATTGCTTATCAAGATGAAATTAATAAAGAGAGTTACAATGATAATTTTACTATTTACAAAAATTATGAAGCTAAAAATATTGAAGATCTATCAGAAAGTTTATCAGTTAATTTAAATGATTTGAAATCATATAATAAATGGTTAAAATCTTCTGAATTGCCTAGAGATAAGGTCTATTCTTTCCTTGTACCCTTAAAGAGTAAGAATTTATATAGTCAAATTAAAAGTTCAGTTATTTCTAAGGTTAAATCATTTATTAGTTCAAGTAAAAATTCTTTGATTGATGAAAAAATTAAATTAATAGCAGAGAAAAAAATGATATTTTTAAATAATTTACCCTCTATAATTGTAGATTCAGATGATACAATGGATAAAATACTTCAATTGTATAGTATTTCAAAAAAGTCATTCCTTTCATACAATGATATAAATTCAAATCATAAATTACAGATAGGTGTACCATATTATTTTGCAAATAAAAGAAATAGGGGAAGAGTTCAGACTTATGTTAGAAGAAAGGAAGAATCGTTATGGGAAATTTCCCAAATTTTTGGAATTAAACTTAATAAGCTTAAAAAGTTTAATGAAGGTAACTTATTGGATAAAATAATACTTAGGAAGGGTATTTTTTGAGATTAATTTTTAATAACTTTTTCAACAATTTTTCCATTAGATTTATTTTTTAGTATAAGTTTTTTATCACCATAGTGAGTCATTTCTTCTTTTACTAAATAATATTCATCATCATAATTATCAAGTGTATTAATTTTTTCTACTCCTTCTTTTCCCCTCCATAAATCTAAATTTATTGGTTCCCATTTTTTACTTTTAATTGAGGCGTATGATGCATCTATAATAGCATTCACTATATATCCATCATAAAAAGTTTCTTTGGGTGTTGTATTATTTTCCATGCAATCAAACATATCTGCAAACATGTGATTATATCCAAGTTCATTTAGCTCATCACCTACAGGGAATAACCATCCTGAGTCTGATTCTGCTTTTTCAGCTACATAGTCACTTCCTTTTCCTGTTGTAAACATTTCGAATCCTGTTCTTAGAAAGGAATTTATCCATATGGTACCTTCTGTTCCCATTACTTCATCCCTTAGATCCATTCCTCCCCTAAATGTCCAACTAACTTCAAATTGCCCAATTGCTCCATTTTCATATTTTACTAAGCCTATTGCATGATCTTCTGCATCGATGGGTTTTACTTGTGTGTCTCCCCAGCACATAACTTCTATTGGCTTAATGTCTTTTCCTATGTAGTTTCTACTTATTTCAATACAATGACATCCTAAGTCAAGAATACAACCTCCTCCGGCTTGTTCTATATCCCAGAACCATTCACTATGAGGTCCTGGATGTGTTTCTCTTGATTTTGACCAAATAATTTTACCAAGACTACCTCCTTTAACACTATTTAGAGCTTTTAAAAATTTTGGTGTATAACATAAATCTTCAAGATAACCCGCAAAAATTCCAGCTTTTTCAACTGATTCAACCATTCTTTTTGCTTCACTAGCATTTCTTCCAAGAGGTTTTGTACAGATAACTGCCTTGTTGTGTTTACAGCAAAGTTGTACAGCTTCTTCATGTAGATTATTTGGAAGTGCAATACAAACAACATCTACATCTTTATGTGATACAGATTCTTCCATAGAAGTAGTCCAATGACTAACTCCATAGTCATTAGCATATTTTTTTGCATTTTCTTCTCTTCTAGAATATATTGAAACCACTTTGTCTTTACTTCTGTAACCATGAAGTGAATCAGTATAGAATCTACCTATAAATCCTGATCCAAGCATTGAAATTTTTTGCATGATATTATTGTTTGTTTTTTTCTTTAAAAAATATGATTAAAAATAATAAAACAGCCGCAGCAATATATGCTGGAACCATCCATATGTCAGGCCAATTTTTTATTTCATTTATAGTATAATAATCTGATATATATCCTGCCATAGCAGATCCTATTGCCATACCTATTCCATAAGTGGCAACAGTGAATAATCCTTGAGCTGCATTTTTTATTTTTTCATTTGCTTTATTTTCTGTGTACATGTAACCTGTAACAAAGAAAAAATCATAACATATTCCGTGTAGGATGATTCCAGCCATAATCATCCAATAGTAATCACCCATATCTCCATTTGCAAAAAATATAAATCTTAACAACCATGCACTAATTCCAATTATTAAAATATTTTTTACTCCTAGTCTATAATATAAAAAAGGTATTGTTAATATAAAGATAGCCTCAGATATTTGTCCAAATATCATCTTTCCCGCTGCACCTTCCATTCCTATATCATTTAAGAAAACATTTGCAAATGAATAATAGAAAGACAATGGAATGCATATTAATATAGCAGAGATGAAGAAAATTAAATATGATTTGTCATTGAGTAATTCTATACCTTCTAGTCCTAAACTAGAACTTTCTTTGTTTCCTTTTGGTGGTACATTAGGTAAAATAAATGAGAATATACCAAGTAATATAGATGCAAATGCTGCTATGTAAAATGTAAAGGGAAGTGTAGAAATATTATTTTCTAATTGTAACTTTCCAATAATAAATCCAGCAACAATCCATCCAAAAGTTCCAAAAAATCTTATTACTGGAAAAACTTTACCAGTATCACTCACATTAGCAAAAACTATATTATTTGAAAGGGCAACAGTTGGCATATAAACTATCGAATAGATTAGTACTATTATAAGAAAAGCAAAAGAGGAAGTAACTTGAGTTGCATAGATTAATAGTAAACCTCCTATAACATGTAAAATGCCCATTATATTTTGTGCTGAAAAATATCTATCTGCAATAGATCCTACAAAAAAAGGAGAAATGATAGTTGCAATAGCAAATGCACTGTATGTATTTCCTATTTCAGCTCCTGATGAGTTTAGTATTTTTGCCATGTATGTTCCAGCAGTTACATACCATGCTCCCCAAATAAAATATTGAAGGAACATCATTATTGATAATTTTGTATTTTTCACAGTTTGATTTGGTTTTAATTTTTACTTATTTCTTGAAGAATTATTAAGTTAAAAAAAAAATTTCTAAATTAAGAGTGATTTTATATCAAGATTATAATTTTATTTATAATAAACTAACCTTAACAAAATACTATGAAAAAAAATATATCAACAAACAAATCACGTAGAGATTTTATAAAGTATGGTTCACTTGCAGCATCAGGTTTTTTTATTGTTCCAAGGCATGTATTAGGTGGTAATGGATATCAAGCTCCAAGTGATACATTAAATATTGGAGGTATAGGTGTTGGTGGTAAGGGAACAAGTGATTTATGGAATGCATCTATTCAAGGAGCTGAAAATGTTGTTGCTATGTGTGATGTTGATAAAGGAAAACAAAGTTTAAAATCCAGAGAAAGATTCTCTAAGGCAAATTTTTATCAAGATTATAGAGAAATGCTTGATAAAGAAAAGGATTTGGATGCTGTGACAATTTCTTCACCTGATCATATGCACGCAATTCAAGCTCTTGCCGCTATGGATCTTGGTATTCATGTGTATGTTCAAAAACCTTTAACTCATAATATTAGAGAAGCTAGGATGCTTACTGAAACTGCTAGAGAAAAGAAAATTGTTACTCAAATGGGAAATCAAGGAGCTTCTAATTCTGGTATGGTTAAAATACAGGAATGGTTTAATAAAAAATTAATTGGTGATGTTGATAAAGTGTATGTATGGACAAATAGACCTGTATGGCCTCAAGGAATTCCAGTTCCAAAACCATCAGGAGGTTCAGCCCCTGATAATTTAGATTGGGATTTATGGCTTGGTACAGCACCAAAAATTGACTATACAGATGCATATCACCCGTTTAATTGGAGAGGATGGTGGGCTTATGGAACAGGGGCTTTGGGGGATATGGGTTGTCATATTATAGATGTTCCTTATAGAACTCTTGGCCTTGGATATCCTAAATCTGTTGAGTGTAGTGTAGGTAATGTATTTATTAAAATGTGGAGTCCTGAGTATATTCCTGAAGGATGTCCTCCTTCTGCTTATGTAACACTGGATTTTGATAGAACAAGTAAAAACTATAAACCAATTAAAATGATATGGTGTGATGGAGGGATAAGACCTCCACATCCTGATCTTATTCCTGTAGATGAATCATTAGGTGAGCCAGGTGGGGGAAATGGTGTAATGATGATAGGATCTAGAGGTATTATTACCTCTGGAACATATGGATTAACACCTAAACTATATAGAAAAAATAGAGAAACTTTAACATTTGATACTAACAATCAACCTGAACCAGAATTTGGACATCAAAGAAAATGGATTGATGCTTGCAAGGCAGGTTTTAATAGTGAAGAACATAAAAGTTTAACTTCATCTTTTGACTATTCTGGACCTATGACAGAAACAGTCCTTATGGGAAATATAGCAATTAGAAGTTATATGCTAAGGTTTAAAACGGATCCTTCTACTCACTTAGGGTTTCCTAATGGTGGTTTTGATTTTACTGGAAGAAAAAAACTTTTGTGGGATGGAGAAAATATGAAAATTACAAACTTTGATGAGGCAAATCAGTTTGTTACTAGAGAGTATAGGGATGGTTGGGAAGTTTAGAATTCAAAGTCTAATCCCAATTTATTTTTTAGATCTATTAAGTTTTTATTTTTTTTTCTCAAGTATTCGTACTTGTCTTTGTTTGTGTAGATAATTTTTGGTTTTTCTACTAAATTAACGACTTTATCTATTTTTATTTTTTCAATAAATTTTGAATTTATAAAGCTTGTTAATTTTGGTTTCATATTTTCAAATATTGAAGATTCAAGTTCATTATCTAATTGAAATAGTGAATGGTTTTTTTTATTAAAAGATATTTTTTTCTTTAAAATAGCTATCTCAGATTTTTTATTTTTATTATTATTAGCATATTCTAAAATTATTTTATTAAATGATTCCTCATTAAAATTTAATTTATTGATTTTATCATTATTTTCTACTTTCTCTTCTTTTTTGGTTTTAGAAGAAATATTATTTGTTTTAAGTAAATCTTTAAAATTTGGAGTTTCTTTAGGTTTTATATCTTTTTTCTTAGCAACTTTATTTTTTATAGCAGTCTCTTTAGATTCTGTCTTTTTTGATTTTGTAGAAATTAAATCTTTTTTAAGATTTTTAATTTCTACACTTATTTTTTTAGTTTTTTTTTTTAGTTTAGATAGTTTTACTAGTGTTATTTCAGTATGAATTTTAGCATTGCTTGTCATTTTATAATTGATATCACATTGATTTAATATATCAATACATTCTTCAATAAAATCTGATGATATGAGTTGTGCTTGTTCTTTGAATTTTAATTTTTCACTGTTTGAGACTTCTAATAGTTCAATGATTTTTTCATTTTGACAAACTAAAAGATTTCTGAAATGAATAACAAGTCCTGTAATAAGGTTATAGCTTTCAAATCCTTTAGCTAGTATTTCATTATGAAGTAACAAAGCTGAGGATATATCTCCATTGAATAAATGATTAGATATTTTAAAAAAATATTCACTATCTAAAATATGTAAGTTTTTTGTTACATTTTCAAGTGTTATTTTAGAATCTTTAGAAAAAGTTTTAATTAGGTCAAGAATTGATAAAGCATCTCTCATAGCTCCATCAGCTTTTTGAGCTATAATATGAAGTGCTTCATCATCAAACTCTATATTTTCAATATTTAATATTTCTATAAGCTTATTTTTTATGTCTTCTATCTCAATTCTATTAAAATCATAAATCTGACATCTTGATAAGATTGTAGGAATTACTTTATTTTTTTCTGTAGTAGCTAATATAAAAATTGCATATGATGGTGGTTCTTCTAATGTCTTTAAAAAAGCATTGAAGGCTGCATTTGATAACATATGTACCTCATCTATTATATAAACTTTATATTTTCCTGTTTGAGGTGCATACCTGACCTGATCTATTAAATTTCTTATGTCATCAACAGAATTATTTGATGCTGCATCTAATTCATAGATATTCAACTTATTAGTATTCTTTAATGGATTGTCATTGTTAAACCCATTTATTTGATTTGCAAGAATTCTTGCACATGATGTTTTTCCTACTCCTCTTGGTCCACAAAAAAGAAGAGATTGAGCTACTTTATTATTATTAATAGCATTTCTGAGTGTTGTGGTGACATGACTTTGACCTACAACATCTTTGAAATTTGTTGGTCTATATTTTCTTGCTGATACTACATACTTTTCCATTGATGTAAATTAAATAAATTAGATTTGCGCTACAATTTTGTTCTTTGTTTTTTGGGGTTGACTGGAATTGACAGTATGATAGATTATATTTTTGCATGTCGGGTGATGGTAAACATCCGTAATCAAATACTAAAATTTATAAACGGCGAACGTAATTACGAATACGCTATGGCGGTTTAAATTCTAAGAATTTAAAAAGTCACATCAAAATTAGTTGGTGATCTTTGACTAATTAATATGATGTCATAAAGAGATCTACCTTTAAGATAATTCTATGGGTCTAATTGGGAAATTTAATAGATAAGGATAGATTTTGGTTGATATTTTCCTATTCTATTTCGAAAATTAATAATTATCTAAGCATGTAGACGAAATATGGTTTCCATATCTGGACGCGGGTTCGAATCCCGCCAACTCCACATTATAATTTCCTAACATGTTTATAATCAATGTGTTAAGTTTTTTATTATTAATATTTGTACGATTATTGTACGGCCAGCATTATTAAAAAGCTGATTTTAATAACCCAACTTATCTTCTTATATAATATCGGTTTTCTATTTGGGTGTGGTCTTTGTATAATGGGGTATAATAGTGAAGTTCTAGGTATCTGAATTAAAAGAAGATATTCCCTATGGTTTACATTATCGGCGCGAGTTTAATTTCAATTCTTTCGCCAACATTGGTTTCAATGTGTATGGAAAAAATATCTCCTTCAGAGCGCTGATAACTGAGACTGCGATGAGCGCCATCACTAACTCCTTTGAAGGCTAAATATCTATCTCCCACTTCAGTTAATTCAAATTTATGAATTCGAGAATAAGTTGCACTTATATTTTCTGGTTCTAGCGAGTTGTTAAAGATTTGTAGATTTAATTCTAGACTGCCATTAATTTCCCTTATATGAATGATTTCAACAAATCTTGTGTCTGATTCTTTTGTAGAGCGAACTAAAGCAGTAATAGTCCCAGAGCGAGGAGGAAACCATGTTTGTTCTAAGATTCCTCCATCATGTGAACCCTCTCTTTGACCGGTTAACCACTCCAGTTGATATACTGATGTCGTAGAACTTTCCTCTCCACTAACGACTTCAGGAAACTCAAGTAAAGTACTGTTTTCTTCAATTCTTGATGTAGAGTAGTCACAAGCAAAAACAAACGGAATAAACACTAAAAGAAACAACAGCTTTTCCATACCTACAATCTACAACTATCCAAGAAAAATTCAAAAAGGGAGTTAAGTTGATAAATTATCTGATAGTGAATTAAATGATATTTTAGAGAGTATTAATTAGGGGTTTTAGTTTGCTGATATACAAAAAGAAATAACAGAAAAATAACTATTAGAATAATCCACCCACAACCTTTAGATAAGGTGTCCATAGTATTGTCTCCTTTATTTCTAAAGATTAACCCAACTAATAAGGCAACAATTAACAATACTACTAGAAATTCCATAAAATAAAGATATGAAAAAAGAACAGATATTTAGATTATTAAACAGATTGAAATAGTAGGTTTTTTGTTTATTTCTAAGTTGGGTTACTCTTAAACAAAATTGCAAAAGATATACTAAGAGTACTATAAACTATCATAAGGAAAATTATGATTTCTGAATGTGCTTGGATACTAGTAACAATTTTAATTAAAGCTATTGCTCCAACCAAAAAATGCATAAGATTACCAATCAGAACAGGTCTATTATATATTCCACAAATTCGACTTCCTTTTAACATCCAGTTTAAAATCCCGAATCCTAAGTATAATGCACCTAATAGTTGAAATAAGAGTATTGTAATAACATTTGAATTAATATTTAGATAGTTAATTATTTCTTTAGGTAAAAAAGAAAGAAAAATTCCAATAATTCCTAAAAACAATGCACTTATTGTCATTAATATTTTTGAATAAGTGTTTAGTTTCATCTCTCTAATCTAAAAACATCTAAGCAAAATTCAAAAGGGGAGTGGGGTTAGTGAGGTTTTTGTTTATTTTTTTTGAGTAGTTTCAAGTGCAACACCTATAACTAATCCAAGTGGAAGCCAAAGTCCTATATTATCAGTTAAAACTCCAACCACAGTGCCAACCATAATACCTATGCCTATCCAAAATCCTTTTTGTTGTTTCAATTTATTTAACATACCTACAAGCTAAAAATATCTAAACAAAATTCAAAAGGAGATTGTGAACCTTTTTTTTGTAAGATAAGATTCATAATTGTTTTTTGAAAATATATTTATTAGGGATTATATTTATATTATTTTCAGACATCCAATACACATTTAATATCCACCATCGTTCACCATCATAAAGCAGTTGGATACTATTAATTCCTCTTATAAAAGGCTTTATGTCAGTTTTAGTTCTAAAAGATTCATAGCTGGAAAAAATATGAACAATATTACCAAACCGCTCCACTTTCCTTCCAATTTCTTTTTCATGAAAACCATTTTCAAATAAGTATTTTCCAGATGTGTTAATGTATTCATCAACACTCATAAAACGAGCAACTTTTTTACCTTCTTTGTTTGTTTTGGTGGGAATTAATTTAGCATCTTTATGAAATAAATACTTAAATAAAGTCCAATCTCTAGCAACCCCTTTATCTCCAGAAATAACGGAATACAAGGTTTCAACAGTGCTGTCTAAGGATTCCACATTTTTTGTATAATCAATATTTTGAGAGTATGCTTGAATATTAAAAAAAATTATTAAAAGAAGAAATTTTTTCATAACTACAATCTAAACATATCCAAGAAAAATTCAAAATAAGGGGGTTTACTTAGTGGATAATTTATTTGAACTTCAATTTTTTTGCTTCTTTATTAATAATATAAGAACCTATAAAAGTAGTAAGGATAACTAGAATTATAATAATCCACCAAAAATATCTCTCAATAAAAAATCTAGTTCCAATTTCTGCCCAGAGAGCACTATAAAGACCAATTACTGACCAACTCATCCAATAATAGTGATAAATAAACCAATTCTTATGTCTTGTTATAACATAGTATAATCCTAAAATTATTGTTGAGAGACTTATTAAAGCAAATAAATGAAAAAGATTAATTGAACCCCAATTATAAATTCCAAGACCAGAAAGATTCAAACCAAACATCGCTGAAACATAAGTGTAGCCTAAAAATTTATGTTTTTTTGTTCCTTTTGGATTTAAAACTATAATTGCCCCAAATATAAGCGCTATAATAGAACAGACTAAATATTTCATTGAACCATTCCATATTATAATAATTTAATTAGAATTATGAATCTACAACTATCCAAGAAAAATTCAAAAAGGGAGTGGGGTAAAATAAAGAAATGAGGGATTTTTTATTTGGGGGTGGTCTTTGTATAATGGGGTATAACTCTTTAGATTTGTTTATGAAATATTATTTTTCTATTACATCAAAATCAAATAATTCTAAAACACAATTCTAGAAGCTACCGGTTATAGTTGCTATAATTTTTCAAATACTAAACGATAATGATCCATGACCTCTTTTTCAAAACATACCTTGTTGGGACTTATTTTGAAAATAGAGACTAGGTGCCTGAATTCCATATCCGTGAAATATCTTGGAATGAGTGAAAGGTATAACCAATACTTTTTAAGATGAAATTTTCTGAATTTCTTCCGCCATTGGGCAATGGTTTCAATATAATCTAGCCTTCCGCTACTTTGGGAAATTAGTTTGAATCCTGGTTCCGCGCATTTAATTACCATTTCAGGGCCATATGGAAGCCACGAACCTGGAAACTGTTTTACCATGAGTGCCATAATATAGGCCGTAGATCCTTTTTCAGCATTCACGTCCAGATCTTCAAATTCGATCATATTTTTGCTGAAGGTCATCGTCTGCATATAAAATCGTCCACCAATCGGCAACAAATCAAAGAGCGTTTTAAAAAAATCTCGATAAACTTGTTCCTGTTTACCTTCTTGCCATTCTTTTACTGAACAGAAATGCTCCAATCCCCCAATACAGGTAATGGCATCAAAAACTCCAAAGTCCTCTTGTTTTACATAGCGACAATCTTTCACCATCACCTTGTATCCATTCTTTCGACAAGCATCCGCTTGCCCTTGTGAAAGCGTCAAACCTATGCTCTCCGCATCTCTTTCATGTGTAATATATTGCATAAAAGGAGCCCAACCACATGCCATGTCAAGCACTTTGCTTCCTTTGGCAATATTGAGGCTATCAGCTATAAATTTATGTTTTTCTTTTTGGGCGTCTTCGAGAGTCATCGAAAAATTACCATCGTATTTCGCTCCGCTATAATCTCCAGTTTCCCCCATACTCAAACGGAATATTTCGTCAATAGTGGTATAAGTAAAATCTAAATCTTTTTGTTCTGCCATTGTTTATTTTAAAATTCTTAATAAATTTATGTATATGAAGATAATTAATTAATTAATATTTGTACGGTGAAATTCAAATTAGTGCAAATACATGAAATAACATGAAAGATGATTTATCCTTTAAAATCTTTGTTATTATTGCTTTTAAGGCATGTTATATCTATTTAAAAGGAATTGAAAAGAGAGTGTTTTTTTATGATTTGTGTTCCTGTCAAAATTTCACTAGTGGATTAACAAGAGTAGATAAGAAGTTAAATAAAAAAAATTCTTAAAAAACTCATTTCTTTAGAAGAATTTTTTTTATTCTATTTTCAGATATTATTATTTGATAATTTTCGGAAATAGTAAATAAATTTTTATTTAAACTTTCTCTATCACTTTCAATTGTTCTTATAAGTAGATCAATTTCTTGATTTTGAAAATCACTCTTATTAGATGAGTTTTCATAAAAACTTAGTCTATCATATTTTGCTTTTACATTTGATTGAAGTTTTATAGTTTCTTGTAATAAGTTTTTGATTTCATTATCATCTCTTGATAGTACCTCATTAATTACAGATAGAACAGCACCACTTGCCCCAATAATTGGTCCTGCTAATCGAACTGCTTTTCTAGAGATTTCTGAATTGGAAGATAAAACTCCCACTACTGCTCCTAAAAATGTTATTCCAGCAGCAGAAAAAGTTCTTATCTTTCTATTATTTTTAGAAGTAGATTCAATCCATTTAAGATTATCATTTATTTCATCAAGATCTTTTTCATGATTTTTTAATTCTGTAATAAGTTCAGTAATTTTTTCTTGAACTTCTATAGGATTGATTGTATTCATTACAACAACTTCAAGAGAAATTTGAGAAGATAGCCCTGATAAGTCAGATGCTTTTAATTCTAAATTATAATTTTGGGTGCTGTTTATTTTATCAACATGATTATAATCTACATTGAATGTTAATTTTTTATTCTTTTTATCTAGTTTCATTCCTCTAGGTAATTGAGCTCCAATATTTTCTATAATTATTGAATCATTTACATTTGGATCATTAACAGGTATTTTATATTCGTAGGTTTCTCCTTCTTCTACAATCCATTTTGATGTCTTACTAAAGACAGGAGCAAAATTGTTTTCTGAATAGATGATTTTAAAAGTATCTAGGTCAAATTTTTCAGGATTATTTTGTTTATAAACAGTTAATTTAAAATTGAATATTTTTTCTAATTCGTCAATATTATTTGGATTTATTTTCCATAATATTCTACCGCTTATAGGATCAAAATCATCAATAGGGGCATTTGTTTCAAGCTTGAATAAGTTACTGTTATCACCATCTGAAATAATTGGCAAGTAATTGTAGTTATAACTATTTCTAATAATTTTATCTATTTGTTTGTTTACAATTTTTGGAGCATAATCAAGATTATTTATTTCAATAAAAAAATTGTAGTTACTAAATAAAAAATTATTTTCATGAGCATATAAATTCCATGTTAAAAATTTATTTAATGCTTGTTCATTATTAGGAATAAAGTCAAAATATATTCTCTTACTACTTTTGTCATAAATAATTTTTCCATTTTCAATAGTTCTATAATTAGGATTATCATTAAAATAATAATTAAAAATGATGTCATTATTTCCTCCTTTTAGTTGGATTATCATCGAAAGTGTATCTCTTTCATTAATGTTTATGTTATTTTTTAAATAAGAAACCTCATTTGATATTAGTTGATTGTTATTAATTTTTACATTTATTAATTCAAATGAAATTTTATTAATAATTTTTATATTTGAAATAGAAATCGTGTCATGATTTTTAATTGTATCACTGTTTATGTCTTGGCTAACAACTTTATTAAAATAAAAAATGCTTAATAAAAGAAAAAAATATTTGTTCATGTCACTTTCCTGGAATGCTAATATATAATTTTGAAATATATTTATAAAATTAAATAAATATTACCTAATCATATGTTTAAGTACTTTATATTATTTTCAATCTTCCTTTTTTCATCTCAAAAAGAGTTTCCAACAGATTGGGTTTTAAAAAAAAATAAAAATCAAATAAAAGTTTATCTTAGAAACCTTGATTATAATTCCAAGCAATATTGTGCCGAAACTATTGTTGAAGCAGATATTAATTTAGTTTCATCACATATTTTAGACTTTAATAATTCTTTTAAATGGATGTATAAATTAAAATCAAGTAAAATTTTATCTAAAGAATCTGATAGTCTTTTTTATGTTTATTTTATTGTAAAGATGAACTGGCCTTTAAAAAATAGGGATCTGGTTTCTGATGTCATTGTATCTAAAACTGAAAATGAAATTATAATTGAATTAAATTCAGTTCCAGGTCATATGGAAATAAATCCTAATTTTGAGAGGATTAAGGATACAAAATCAGTTTGGAAATTAGAATATCTTACAAAAAATAAAACTAAAGTTTCACTGCAGAGTTATGCTGTGATTGAAGGAATACCTACTTTTATTTCTGATTTTTTTATATTAGAAAGTCCTCTATATTCATTAAATAATTTAAAAGATAATTTTTAAATTCTTTCGATTTGAGCACCTATATTTTTTAGTCTATTTTCAATATCACTATACCCTCGATCTATTTGATCAGCATTATTTATTATACTCTCTCCATCTGCAGATAGTGCTGCTATTAATAGTGAAATACCTGCTCTTATATCAGGCGAAGTCATTTGAATACCTTTAAGAGATATTTTTCTATCTAGACCAATGACTGTAGCTCTATGCGGGTCACATAATATTATTTGAGCCCCCATATCTATTAATTTATCAACAAAAAATAATCTACTTTCAAACATTTTTTGATGAATTAAAACAGTCCCTTTAGCTTGAATTGACGTCACTAAGGCTATGCTTAATAGATCTGGAGAAAATCCTGGCCAAATAGCATCTGAAATAGTCATAATAGACCCATCAATAAACGATTCGATTTCATAATGTTCTTGACTAGGAACATGAATAGAGTTATCATCTATATTCATTTTAATTCCAAGTTTTTTAAAAGTATTAGGAATAATACCTAAATTTTCAACATTAACATTTTTTATTAAAATATCTGATTGTGTCATTGCTGCCATTCCAATAAAACTTCCAATTTCAATCATATCAGGAAGTATTTTGTGATTTGTTCCTTTTAATTTATCTACACCAGAAATTTTTAAATAGTTGGATCCAATTTCTTTAATTATAGCACCCATTGAATTTAACATTTTACAGAGCTGTTGAATATAGGGCTCACATGCAGCATTATAGATGGTTGTCTTACCTTTAGCTAGTACTGCAGCCATAATAATATTCGCTGTTCCAGTGACAGATGCTTCATCTAATAATATGTTTGTACCGTTTAGTCTTTTAGCATGAATTTTAAATACAGTATTATTATTTTCTACAGTAAATTTTGCACCTAGTTCTTCCATTCCAATTAAGTGAGTATCAATTCTTCTTCTTCCAATTTTATCACCTCCTGGTTTTATGATGTAAGCAGATCCAAATCTAGATAACATTGGTCCCATCATCATTATTGAACCTCTAATTTTGGATGATTTTTCAAAAAATTCTTTAGTTTTTGTAAAACTTACATCAATATTTTTAGCTTCAAATGAATATGAAGTTTCATTAATTTTATGAACATTAACACCAATACCTTTTATTAAATCAATTAAAAGATTAACATCTTTAATATTAGGAATATTTTCGATTTTTACTTTTTCTTCTGTTAGAAGAATAGCACAGATAACTTGAAGAGTTTCGTTTTTTGCTCCTTGTGGATCAATTTCACCTTTTAGATTTTTTCCACCTAAAATTCTAAATGAACTCATTACATTTTTCTTTTTCGGAACGGTCTTTTAGGTCGAATATTTTTTCTAGGATAAGAATTACTTCCTCTTTCTTTAGTAACCTTATGAAATAAATTTAATTCTTGAACTTTATTTAAATCTATGGTAAGTTTATTATCAGATAATTCTTTTATGTGTTCAATAATTACACTATTATCAATAGATTCTTTATTCCACATTCCAAAGAATGATTTCATTATTTTACCTATTTGAACTACAGCAGATTCCTTTTCTTGGTCATCTTTTAATTTACTGGCTTTTTCAATCAGAATTTCAATTGTTTTACCATAGTGCTTATATTTTATTATATTTTTTGGGTACGGTAGCCTTGTTGGCTTTGCTTCAATAGCTTTTTTTGTTGGTTTAGGAAATGGACTATCTATGTCTAAATCATACTTTGACATAATATATAAATCATCCCATAATTTTGCATCTACTTCACTTTGATCTCTCAAATCCGGGTGAGTTATTTTCATCATTTCTATTAGAGTTTTTGATAATTCATTTCTCTTTTCTTTTTCTTTAAATGTTTTTAGATGATCAATTATTTTATGAAAATTTCTTCCGTACTCTCTTAGTGTTAACTTGCTTCTTGTTGTGTTATACTCCATTTTTTAAACTTTTTTCAAAACTAACTAATTTTTTTATCAATTAAGTATTAGATTCATTTACTTATTTAAAATGGATTACTTAAAAGATTTAAATAGTTTTCAAAAAGCTGCAGTAACACATACTGAAGGACCTTGTTTAGTAATAGCTGGAGCCGGTTCTGGAAAGACTCGAGTTCTTACTTATAGAATTGCACATCTTATAAAACAATATAAAATTGATCCCTTTTCAATCTTGGCTTTGACTTTTACTAATAAGGCTTCTAATGAAATGAAAAATAGGATTGAAAGTATTGTTGGTAATGATGCTAGAAATTTATGGATGGGTACTTTTCATTCTATTTTTTCTAGAATACTTAGAGCTGAAGGACACAAAATTGGTTATCCATCTAATTATGTCATATATGATACTCAAGATTCTAAATCTTTAATAAAATCAATAGTAAAAGAACTTACTTTAGATCCTAAAATGTATAAAGAAAATTATGTTTATAATAGAATTTCAAATGCTAAAAATAAGTTAATATCTTATTCTGAATATGTAAATAATGCTTTGATTCAGGAAGAAGATGCTTTGTCTTTAAGACCTAAAATTGGGGAAATTTATAAAATTTATGTTAAGAGATGTTTTAAGTCTCAGGCAATGGATTTTGATGATTTATTATTTAATACAAATGTTCTTTTCTCTGATCATATTGATGTTTTAAATAAGTATCAGCAAATATTCAAGTATGTTTTAATAGATGAGTTTCAGGATACTAATCATTGTCAATATTTAATTACTAAAAAACTTGCATCGGTTCATAGAAATATATGTGTAGTTGGTGATGATGCTCAGAGTATATATGCATTTAGAGGGGCTGAAATAAAAAATATATTAAAGTTTGAAGATGATTTTGATGATTTAAAAGTTGTTAAACTTGAACAAAATTATAGATCTACTAAAAACATAGTTAATGCTGCAAATTCAATTATTGAAAAAAATGAATCTAAAATAAGTAAGGATGTATGGACAGAAAATGAGGAAGGAGAATTAATATCTGTTAAAAAAGCATTTTCTGATAATGAGGAAGGAAGGATTATATCAAATTTAATATTTGAAGAGAAAAATAAGAAACAATTAACTAATTCAAATTTTGCAGTTTTGTACAGAACAAATAGTCAATCTCGTTCAATTGAAGAAGCTTTAAGAAGAATAGGCGTTAAGTATAAAGTTTTTGGAGGTGTTTCATTTTATCAAAGAAAAGAAGTTAAAGACTTATTAGCATATTTGAGATTTGTTATTAATCATAATGATGAACAATCTTTTAGAAGAATAATTAACTATCCAAGAAGGGGAATTGGATTAACAAGTATTAATAAAATAATTTTAACTTCTAATGAAGAAAATAAATCATTGTGGGAAATACTTAAAAATGCAAGTAATTATTTCAACAGAAGAGTTCTTAAGTCTTTAATTCCTTTTGTAGATATGATTAGATCATTTGAAATATTTAATAATAAGAATGATGCTTATGTTAGTGCCTCTCATATAGCATCAACTTCTGGATTACTTGAAGATTTGTATAATGATAAAAGCATTGAAGGTATTAGTAGATTTGAAAATATTCAAGAATTATTAAATTCAATTAAGGAATTTGTTGATAACCCTGAAAATTCTTCTTTTAATATTGATAAATTCTTACAAGAAATATCATTAATGACTGATCAAGACTCTGATGATGATTCTGATGAAGAATATATATCATTAATGACTATTCATATGGCTAAAGGTCTTGAATTTCCAGTTGTTTTTGTTGTTGGTGTTGAAGAAGATTTGTTTCCATCTCAAATGATGATTACAACAAAAGAAGATCTTGAAGAAGAAAGAAGACTTTTTTATGTTGCTATAACAAGATCCATGAATAAACTTTATTTGACTTATTCTAATACTAGGTATAGATATGGTATGTTAAAAGATTGTCAGATGAGTAGATTTATTAAAGAAATAAACCCATTATATCTTGAAAATGAATCTAATCTTGTAAATAAATCATTTATAAAAAATGTTTTGAGAGAAAAGAAGAAAAATATAAAGCCTATTTCTAAATTGTTAATAAATAATATTAATTCTCAATTTGCATCTAGTAATATTAATGAATTAAAGGAAGGTGTAAGTGTTCAACATCCCTCATTTGGTAGTGGTGAAATAATGAAAGTTGATATTGATGCTAATCAAAAAAAAGCTATAGTAAAATTTAAATCTGTGGGAGAGAAGACTTTATTATTAAATTTTGCTAAATTAAAAATTATAAAATAATGGAAGTTTTAGGTATAGACATTGGTGGTTCTGGAATTAAAGGAGCAATTGTTGATACTAAATCAGGAAAACTTCTTTCAGATAAAATTAGATTTTCTACACGTGACACATCTACTCCTAAATTAATTTTAAAAGATATTAATGATAATATAATTAAGAAATTAACATGGAATGGAAAGATAGGTTGTGGATTTCCTGGAATTGTAAAAGAAAATAAAATTTATTCCTCAGCTAATATTAGTAAGAAATGGGTTGGAGTAAATTTGAAAAAAAAATTTTTTAAAAAATTTGATTTGGAATGCGTGGTTTGTAATGATGCTGATGCAGCAGGTATGGCTGAGATAACTTTAAATAAGGATTTAAATACTAAGGGAACAGTTATAATAATTACAGTTGGAACAGGTCTTGGTACTGCTATTTTTAATGATGGAAAATTGGTTCCAAATATTGAATTTGGTCATCTAAAGATGTATGGTGATTGCGCTGAAAAATATACGTCAAATTATGTGAGAAAGAAACAAAATTTATCTTGGAAACAGTGGTCAAAAAGATTTACAGAGTATTTATTATTTGTTGAATCTTTGATATCTCCTAATTTAATAATATTTGGTGGGGGAATAAGTAAGTACTTTGACGAGTTTAAATCTGATCTAAAATGTAATTCTAAAATTATTCCAGCTCATTATAAAAATGATGCTGGAATTATAGGAGCTGCAATAAATTCTGTTAAATAAAAAAATATTAATTTTTAAGCTTTATAGCCTGCATCATTAATTAAATTGGTGGATTGAGCTAAATTAGCTAGTTCATCACATCTTTCATTTTCTTTTATTCCTGCATGACCTTTTACCCAAACAAATTTTATGTTATATTTTTTATATAGTGGAATAAATTGCTTCCACAAATCTATGTTTTGCTTTTTTTTGAATTTTTTTTTTTCCCAATTCCATATCCAGCCTTTTTCAACCGATTCGACTACGTATTTTGAATCTGAATAAATTGTTACTTTAATGCTATTTTTTTTTATCGCTTCTAGTGCTTTGATAACAGCTGTTAATTCCATTCTATTGTTTGTGGTAATTTTGTAACCTTGACTTAATTCTTTTCTATTTCCTTTATATAACATTACTACACCATATCCTCCAGGGCCTGGATTTCCTCTACTTGAGCCATCAGTAAAAATTTTTATCATTATTTTGAATCAAAATAATTAATAGCAAAATCATATCCAATTAATCCTAGTCCTGATATAATTCCATCACAAACATCACTTAAGTAGCTTTTTTTTCTAAATTTTTCTCTTGAAAATATATTGGAAATGTGTACTTCAACAGCTGGTGAAGTAATAGAAGAAATAGCATCTCTTAAAGCAACAGAGGTATGAGTGAATCCTCCTGCATTAATAATTATCCCATCATAATCAAAGCCAGTTTCTTGTATTTTTTCTATTAGTTCTCCCTCATGATTAGATTGATAATATTCAAGTTGAATTTTGGAATATTTTTTTTTTAAAATTTTAAAATATGATTCAAATGAAGTATTTCCATATATATTTTTTTCTCTTATACCTAGAAGATTTAAATTTGGACCATTAATAATTATTAATTTCATGATTTATATAAATTTAATATAAATAAAATACATGTATGTGGGAGTACGAAATTATTGAGTATAAAAATTTTTTAAAGTTAGAGAGATCTCTTTCAGAAAATTCTATTTCTGCATATGTAAGTGATGTAAATAAATTTGTTAAGTTTCTAGAAATTAAAAATTTAAAAATTAGTTACCTTGAAATTGATTCAAAAATTATTAGTAATTTTTTAGAATATCTTGTTAAGTTAGGTGTCTCATCTTACACACAAGCAAGAATAATATCTGGAATTAAATCTTTTTTTTCTTATTTATTAATTGAAGAAAAGATTACTGTTAATCCTATGGAATTAGTTGAAGCCCCAAAGCTTATTAGAAAGTTACCAGATGTACTAACATTACAAAATATTGAAAAAATTTTAGAAAGCATTGATTTATCAACTTATGAAGGAACTAGAAATAGAGCTATAATTGAAACATTATATAGCTGTGGTTTAAGGGTTTCTGAATTAAATAATTTGAGTATTCAAAATTTATTTCTTGATATAGGATTTATAAAAGTTTTAGGAAAAGGTTCAAAGGAAAGATTAGTGCCTATAGGTAAACCTGCTATTAAATTTATAACCATATACATTAATGACTATAGAAATTCAATGAAAATTAAAGAAGGTAATGAGGGTTTTGTATTTCTTAATAGATATGGAAAAAAATTAACTAGAAATATGATTTTTATAATTGTTAAAGATTTATCTAAAAAAATAGGATTAAAGAAAAATATTAGTCCACATACATTTAGACATTCATTTGCAACACATATGATTGAAGGAGGAGCAGATCTTAGAGCAGTTCAGGAAATGCTTGGTCATGAATCCATTACAACAACGGAAATTTATACTCATTTAAATAGAGATTATTTAAAACAAGTTGTAAGAGAATTTCATCCTAGGAGTTAATTCTATGTTTATATTTGCATATGTATAAGCTGTTAATTCGTCCAGTTTTCTTTCTTTTTAATGCTGAATTAATCCATAATATTTCTTTCATACTAATAAAATTTATTTTTAGAGTACCTATCCTATCTTACTTAATTAAGTCGAGATATAATTTTTCTAATGCATTATTAGAGACCAATGTATTTGGCTTAAATTTTAAAAATAAAATTGGAATGGCAGCAGGATTTGATAAAAATGCAAAATTACTTAATGAGCTTGAATTTTTTGGTTTTGGTCACGTTGAAGTAGGTACAATTACTCCTAAACCTCAATCAGGAAATGAAACTCCTAGATTATTTCGATTAAAAAAAGATAAGGCTTTAATTAATAGGATGGGTTTCAATAATGATGGTGTGGATGAAATATTAAAAAGAGTAAAAGATTATTCTGGGAGTATAGTTGTTGGAGCGAATATTGGAAAAAATAAAATAACTCCTAATTCAAAAGCTGTAGATGATTATTTAATTTGTTTTAAAAAATTAAGAAAGCATGTTGATTATTTTGTAATTAATGTGAGTTCACCTAATACACCAGGACTTAGAAAGTTGCAGAGTAAGGATAATCTTTCTTTAATACTTGAAAAAATTCAAAATGAAAATTTTTCAAATGGTAAAAGAAAGCCTGTTCTATTAAAAATTTCTCCTGATCTAACGAATGCTGAACTTGATGATATAATTGAAGTTTCTTTAAAATATGAGCTGGATGGTATAATAGCAACTAATACTACCTTATCTAGAAATAATATTATATCAAAAAATGATAACATTGAAAAAGGGGGAGTAAGTGGTAAACCACTAAAAAATAAATCAAATGAGATCATTTCATATATTAATAATAAATCAAGTAATAATTTTAAAATTATTGGAGTAGGAGGTGTATTTACATCGGATGATGTTATTAATAAAATAAATATGGGTGCTTCCTTAGTTCAGGTTTATACTGGCTGGGTTTATGAGGGTCCAAGTATGATTAGTAGAATAAATAAAACTTTATTAAAAAAAGAAAAGATGAATATTTAATAAAAAATCTATAGTTAAATTTGAATTAAATGGTAGAAAGTTCATACAATACAGATTATTATGGAGAAGAGGATAATAAAAAACCTTCATTTATTAATAAAATAAAACTTGCTTTTGGTGGCTTAAGTTTGGTTGCATCCATTATAATATTATTATCATTAGTTTCATATTTATTTACAGGTTTTGATGATCAAAGTTTAATCAATTCAGGATTATCAATAGATTCTTTAGGTAAAGAAGCAAAAAATTGGCTAGGAATTGTTGGTGCGTATACTTCTCATTATTTGATTTTTGAGGGATTTGGAATTTCTGTTTTCTTTCTAGTTCCTTTTTTTGTGATTATTTCAATGCGCTTATTATTTGATATTAAAGTTTATTCTGTTAGAAAAATTTTTATTTTTTCTTCTTTTGGAATTATATGGATATCATCATTTATGGGTTATTTTTTAAATATTTTTCCTGATAATTTTTTTCTTACAAATTTTACAGGAAATATTGGTTATAATTTATCAATTTTTCTTCAAAATCTATTTGGATTTTCTACCATATTAATACTTTTATTACTTCTTTTTTTATTTATTATTTTTTATTTCGGTGTTTATTCAATCAATATTAATTTTTTAAATAAAAATAAAAATGTGGTTATAGATGATTTAAATGATGAAAATGGTGATGTTTATGAAGAAGATATTAATGTTGAAGAAGAATCAAATAAAGTTGAAGAAAAAATATTAGATACAATTCCTGATGTTGATTCAACTATTAATTCCGATGACGATATTGTTTTAAAAGTAGAAGAAACTAAAAAGGAAAAACAGACTTCTGCTAAGACTGGAGATATTTATGATCCTGAACTTGATTTATCATTTTATAAATACCCAAAAATCGATATTTTAGATCACATACCTAATAAAAAAATTCAAGTCACTAGGGATGAACTTGAATCTAATAAGGAAAAAATTTTAGAAACTTTAAAAAATTTTAATATTGAGATTGCTAAAATTAAAGCGACCATTGGGCCAACTGTAACACTTTATGAAATTGTACCTGAAGCAGGTGTAAAAATTTCAAAAATTAAAAATCTTGAAGATGACATTGCTTTAAGTTTATCAGCTTTAGGTATTAGGATAATTGCTCCAATTCCAGGTAAAGGAACTATCGGTATTGAGGTTCCAAATAAAAATAGAGAATTAGTTAGTTTAAGATCTGTTATGAAAACTGAAAAGTTTGTAAAAAATAATTTTGATTTACCTCTTATTTTAGGAAAAACTATATCTAATGAAGTTTTCATAACGGATTTAACAAAAATGCCTCATATATTAGTTGCAGGTGCTACTGGTCAGGGAAAATCTGTAGGTTTAAATGTTATGTTAACATCTTTATTGTATAAAAAACATCCTTCTACATTAAAATTTGTTCTTATAGATCCAAAAAAAGTAGAATTATCGCTTTTTAGTAAAATTGAAAAACATTTTTTAGCCAAAATACCCGATAGTGAAGAGGCTATAATTACTGAAACCAAAAAAGTTGTTCATACTTTAAATTCTTTATGCACAGAGATGGATGTTAGGTATAATTTATTAAAAGAAGCTCAATCTAGAAATTTAAAAGAATACAACAAAAAGTTTATTAATAGAAAACTTAATCCTAATGAAGGACACAGATATTTGCCTTATATAGTATTGGTTATTGATGAGCTCGCAGATTTAATGATGACTGCTGGAAGAGAAATTGAAAATCCTATAGCTAGACTTGCTCAATTAGCTAGAGCAATAGGAATACATTTGATAATAGCTACTCAAAGGCCTTCTGTAAATGTTATAACGGGAGTAATAAAAGCAAATTTTCCTATAAGAATATCTTTTAAGGTAACTTCAAATATGGATTCAAGAACTATTTTAGATGCCAAAGGAGCAGAACAGCTTGTTGGAATGGGGGATATGCTTTTTTCTACAGGTTCAGATGTTATTAGGCTTCAATGTCCATTTATTGATACTCCTGAAATTGAAAGAATATGTAATTTTATTGGTGAACAAAGAGGTTATGTATCTGCTTATTTATTACCTGAATATATTGATGAAAATGAAATACAAATAGCTGATATTGATTTATCTGATAGGGATCCATTATTTGAGGACGCTGCCAGATTATTTGTACTTCATCAACAAGGAAGTACATCTCTTTTACAAAGAAAACTAAAATTAGGATATAATAGAGCAGGTAGATTAACGGATCAACTTGAAGTGGCTGGCATAGTTGGTCCATCAGAAGGAAGTAAAGCAAGAAAAGTTTTGATTGAAGATGAATATGCTTTAGAGAAATTAATTAATCAACTTGATTAAATTTGTATTATAAATTATGAAATACTTATTATTAACATTTTTGGTTTCGATTATTTCTTTATCTGGTTATGATCCTGATAAAAAAGCATTTTCATTGCTTAATTCTATGAGTAATAATTATAAAAAAATGAAAGGGTTTTCAACCACATTTACTTATTCAATGATAAACTTGACAGAAAATATTTCTGATTCTTTTGAAGGAAAGATTTTTGTAAAAGGAGAAAAATATGTTTTATACATAGAAGGGCAAAAAATTATAAATGATTCTAAAACTTCATGGACTTATTTAGATGATTTAAATGAGGTAACTATATCGGAATTTGATGCATCAGAACAAGACATTTCACTAAGTAATATTTTTGATATTTATAAAAATGGTTTTGACTATAAGTATATAGGAGAAGAAGATAAATTGAATATTATAGAATTATATCCTCAAGATGAATATAAAACATATTATAAAATTGTTTTTAAAATTGATCTAAATAATTTTTTACATAGCTTTTCTATATATGATAATACTAATAGCAAGTTTGTCTATATAATCAATGAATTTTTAGAGGAAGAACTTGATAATACCTTCTTTACATTTGATTTATCTCTTTATCCAGATATTGAGGTTATTGATTTTAGGTGATATGAATTTAGAACAAATTATTAGTTCAATTAAACAAAAAAAATCTTACTTATGTGTTGGTTTAGATACAGATATAAATAAAATTCCTAAATATTTGTTAAAAACTGCTGATCCGGTTTTTGAATTTAATAAAATCATAATAGATGCTACTAGGGATTTAGTAATTGCTTATAAACCTAATTTGGCTTTTTATGAGTCATTAGGTGCTAAAGGCATAGAATCTCTTAGAAAAACAATTGAATATATCCCTAATAATATTTTTAAAATAGCTGATGCAAAAAGAGGAGATATTGGTAACACTTCTACTATGTATGCAAAATCATTTTTTGAAGCTTTTAATTTTGATGCTGTAACCCTATCTCCTTATATGGGTAAAGATTCTATTTTACCTTATTTAGAATTTAAAAATAAATGGGCAATACTATTATCTCTTACTTCAAATTCTGGAGCTAAAGATTTTCAATATTTAAATATTGAAGGTTCAAATAATAAATTATTTCAGCAAGTAATAAAGAATTCTCTTTCTTGGTCATCCAATAAAAATATGATGTACGTGGTTGGTGCTAATAGGACTGAGGATTTAATAAAAATTAGAAAAACAATACCAAATCATTTTATATTAGTTCCAGGAATTGGAGCTCAAGGAGGAAGTTTAAAAAATGTAAGTATTAATGGAATGAATAATAACTGTGGTTTAATAGTTAATCTTTCTAGAAGTATTATTTATTCAGATTCATCGAAAAATTTTGAAAAAATAGTTAGAGAAAAAACACGTAATATTCAATTAGAAATGTCAAACTATCTTTCTATCTGTAATGTTTTATGAATTTAAAATATCAAATACTTTTATTTTATTGTTATACTAAAATTAATAATCCAGAAAAATTTAGAGAAGAACATCATCTCTTTTGCATAGAAAATAATATAAGAGGTAGAATTATAGTCTCTTCTGAGGGTATAAATGGAACTGTATCAGGAAAAATTGAAGATTGTAAAAAATATATGAATAATTTGAAAAAAAATAAATTATTTAAAAATTTAGAATTTAAAATTGATAACTATAATTCTAATGCATTTCAAAAACTTCATGTTAGATTAAAAAATGAAATAGTTAATTCTAATCTTCAAGAGATAGATGTTTTAAATAAATCTGGAAAATATCTTGAGCCAAGTGAGTTTAAAAAAATACTAAATAATAAACCAAAAGATACTTACATTTTAGATGTAAGATCAAATTATGAACATGAGATTGGGAAATTTAAAAATGCAATTACTTTAGATCTTGAAAATTTTAGATTTTTTTCTGATAAAATTGATGAAATAGAAAAGAAAATCGATAAGTCTAAAAAAATTATTACTTATTGTACTGGTGGTATTAAATGTGAAAAGGCAAGTGCGTTTTTAATAAATAAGGGATATAAAAATGTTTATCAATTACATGGAGGAATTATTAAGTATGGAATAGAAGAAGATGGAGAAAATTTTCATGGAAAATGCTATGTTTTTGATAATAGAATTGTAAAGGATATTAATAAGATAAATCCAACTGTTATAAGTAAATGCTTAGTGACTGGAAAAAAAATAGACAGAATGGTTAATTGTGCTAATGTTGATTGTAATAAACATTTTCCTTTGTCTGAAAAGGGTGCTGAAAAGTTTAAAGGATGTTGTTCAAAAGAATGTATGCTTAGTCCTAATATAAGAAAATATGATGGAACAGGATTTTATCAAAGGAAGATGAATGGCTATAATCCTTTAATAGGTATAAAAAATAAATCAAGAACAAACTAATTATTGAAAGATAATTTCATTCTCATCTTTTATCCATTTATTATAATTTTCTTTATATTTTTTTTCAACAACATTTCTTTTTATTTTCATTGTAGGTGTAAGAATTTCATTTTCAATAGTCCAATTATCTTTTAGAATAATTATTTTATCAATTTTTTCATGCTTTTCAAGTTCTAAATTTATTCTTTCAAGAAGATTTTTAAATTTATTCTTAATTTCTTCATTTAATGCTATTCCTTCAGATAGAATAATTAAAGCAAGTGGTTGAGTTAAATTTTCTCCAACTACACATATTTGTTCTATATTTTTATTTTTACTTAATTTCATTTCAATTAAGTTTGGGGATACATATTTTCCTTTAGATGTTTTGAAAATATCTTTTATTCTACCAGTAATTTTTAAAAACCCATCCTTATCAATTGTTCCTTTATCTCCAGTATGTAGAAATCCATTTTTTAAAACTTTATTAGTTTTTTCTTCATCTTTAAAGTATCCTTCCATGATGCATCCATTTTTCATAATTATTTCACCCATATTTGTAATTATTACTTCAGTATTTGGCATTGCTTTTCCAACAGTTCCAAATTTTATATTTTTTGGATAATTTCCATGGGAACATGCTGAATTTTCTGACATTCCATATGCTTCATATATTTTGATGTTAAATCTATCAAACCATTCTAGTGTTGTTATTGGAGTTGAGGCAGCTCCAGTAATACAAATTCTAGATTTATTTAATCCTAATCCTTTTTTTATTAAGTTTTTAAATACAGTGTTTAAGAATGGGATCATTAAAATTGTATTTATCAAACTTTGTGGAAATTTTGATAAAAGTTTAGACTTAAATTTTGCATATATTCTTGGAACACCAAAAAAGATTGTAGGTTCACAAAACTTTAAATTTTCTACAAATGAATCTAGGGTTTCAGCAAAAAATATTTTTCCTCCAGACATAATACCTCCATGTTCTACTAATGCTCGTTCAGCAATATGAGATAAGGGGAGGTATGAAAAAAATCTATCAGTTTCCTTCAAAGGAAAAAGATAGTTTAGATTTTTTGTTGCTAAAGCAGCAGCAGCATATTTTAGTACAACACCTTTTGGTATTCCTGTTGTTCCAGATGTATAAATTATTGTTATAATTTTATTAAGATTACGTAATGGACTATCTTTTATTGGTTTAGTATTTGTAATTATATCTTCCCATTTCTGGATTTTAGTGTCTAATCCATAATACCCAAAATCAACTTGAACTATATTTTTTGGTATATTATTTTTTATTTCTTCCCAGTCATATTTTTCAAGTTTACCAATAAAAACTACTTTAGACTCACTATGTTCAAGTATATATTTTGCTGTTTTTCCATTTACGTTTGCATATAAAGGAACCGAAGTATGTCCACTCATCATTATTGCTAAATCAGTAATAATCCAATGGGCACAATTTTTTGATATTATTGCAATTTGTGAGTTTGGTTTTAGGTTTAAGCTATTGATATAATTCTTTTTTCCAAGTAAAATAGTGATATTTTCTATTAATTGGTTGGACTAAAAAAGTATCATTAGGTTTATCATTTTCCCATTCATAGAAATATTCTAATGGAATTTTTAAATTATTTTGCAAAATTATGTGGCCCAGGTTTTTCCAATTTCATTAAATGGTACACATCCTTTATAGGATCCTAAAACTACTGATGGACCATTATATTTTAATACTTTAGTAGCACCAATTTTAGAATTAAAATAAGATGTTATTACTGATGATTTGAGTGACATGTATATGATTCGTATTTCTGAATTTTTATTTTTTTGAATGGAATTAAGCATTCCTGTTTTTTTTAATAAATTAGATTCATAAAAAGACTTTGGAAATTTAGATGAATTATTGTTTAAAAAATCATTAAGTTTTTTAAGTCCATCTCTGAATTTAGATATATTTTTTTCATCTAAAACATTAAAAATATAAGTCTCTATTTCCAATGGAACACCCACAGCCAAAGCACCAGGAAATTTTGTATTTGGTATTATAGTATTAGCTAATTCTGAAAGAAAGAATGCTTCTTCATTATTTAAGTATTTAGGATTCCATCCTAATTCTTTTGAGGGATTGCTACATGAATTTAAAAGAATTGATCCAGTGGGAATAGCTAAAGTTCCAGATACGAATAAAGATACATTTTTTAGAGCTTCTCTTCTTTTCATAGTTTATAAATTTCCTTTTTTAAATTCATTTATAGCATAGTTCGCTGCTCTAGCAGTTATGGCCATATATGTTATTGATGGGTTAACACAACTTGCAGATGTCATACATGCACCATCAGTCACAAAAACATTTTTAGCTGAATGTACTTGGTTCCATTTATTAAGAATTGATGTTTTTGGATTTTTTCCCATTCTTGCAGTTCCCATTTCATGAATTCCATTGCCCATGCTATAAAAATTATCGTATGGTGTAACATTTTTAAATCCACATGATTCGAGCATTTCAGCAGCAGAATCTTTCATGTCTACTCTCATTTTTAGTTCATTTTCTTTAATTTCTGTTTCAAATACAACAGTTGGCATTCCCCATTTATCTAATTTTTCATAATCCAGATACATTTTATTATCATGATATGGTAAGATTTCACCAAATGCTAATAGATTCATTCCCCATTCTCCAGGCTTAATGGCTGTATTAATTAAATCTTCTCCAGTAAGTCCTTCTTCAGCTGCTCTGTACCAACTACTTCTACTTGCTCCACCTTGATAGCCATATCCTCTTAAAAAGTTCATTTTATTTTTACCTATATTTCTAAATCTAGCTAAATAACCACTATTTGGTCTTCTTCCATGGTAATATGAATCTTCATGTCCATCCATTTTTGCACGAGCTCCTGCTTTAAAGTGATGATCCATTAAGTTATGACCTAATTGTTCAGAGTCATTACCAAATCCATTAGGAAATCTTTTTGATTTTGAATTCATCATAATTAAAGTTGAATTGATTGCAGAAGCATTTAAAAATATAATTTTAGAGAAATATTCTTTCATTTCAAGTGTTTCAGAGTCAATAACTCTAACCCCTATAGCTTTATTTTTTTCATCATCATAGATTATAGAATGAACTATTGAATTTGCTCTTAGCTTCATATTTGTTGTTGCTTCAGCTGCTGGTAAAGTTGATACATTAGAGCTGAAATAACCTCCATATGGACAACCTCTGATACATAAATTTCTACTCTGACACTGACCTCTTCCATTATGAGGCTTGGTTAAGTGAGCAACTCTTCCTATTGTATATACTCTTCCATTAAAATTTTTGGAAAGATTTTCTCTAAAGTCCTTTTCTACACAGTTCATTTCCATAGGGGGTAAAAATTTTCCATCAGGGAGTTGGGGTAATCCTTCTTTCATACCGGTTATACCTATAAAATTTTCAACATGATCATACCATTTTTCTATGTCTTTATACCTTATAGGCCAATCTACAGCTATTCCTTCTTTAGTGTTTGCAGTAAAATCAATATCACTCCATCTATACACATGTCTCCCCCATAATAATGATCTTCCTCCAACATGATAACCTCTTATCCAATCAAATGCACCTTTAGCTTCAGTGTATGGTTGTTCTGTATCTTTTACCCACCAGTGTTTTGTAGATTGTTTTACTGTATATCCAGTCCTTAATTGAATTTGATAATCTTTTCTTTCTCTTGCAGTTAA
>LWDU01035514.1_pt1 | contig 49985 bp, 45 predicted proteins | sample 727161 | NCBI WGS metagenome assembly LWDU01 (sample SAMN04566230, study PRJNA314399) | hydrothermal vent metagenome | isolation source: deep sea hydrothermal plume seawater | place: Mexico: Gulf of California, Guaymas Basin | collected 2004-07-11
TGGGAGACCAGGACATTATCTATGCGCAAGCCGGTGATGATCAGATCACGGTGGGCACAGAATTTAAAAGGGTTGATGGAGGGGCAGGCGTTGATACGCTTGTTGTCAGTGAAGATGTTGACTATCGAGAGATTCAGGGAACGCGAATTGATAGGGTTGAAATCATCACGCTTGATGATGAAGATGCAGATGTCATCGATCTTGATGCAAAGGCAATCGCACGTATTGTCGATGGTGACAATGATCTGACCGGCATTGAAAACAGCCTCATTGTCCTCGGCAACGATGGGGACGAGGTAAGACTGGAGGGGGACTTTGCCTCATCGGGTGAAATGCTGCTGGATGCCGGTCGAGGAGAGGAGTTATTCAGACTATATACTGATGGCGAGGCGACATTGCTTCTCAGCGATGAAATTCTACTCAAGCTAACCCCAAACACTGAGCGCACTCACGAGTTGCAGGACAACGATGTTGCGAGTAGTGAGGTAGCAGATGGTCTAGTAAACGCTGCTATCGAAATGGACATACTGCTGGAAAACAGTATCAATCTCGATAATGTGTCTAGCCTTACAAATGAACAAAAACTTGAGCAGTCCAACGAGGCAATCGACGTTGCCGATTTGCTGGATGACGAAGGCGATATGATCGACGGTCCTGTGCTGGATGGTGTCCATCGCGCTCCTGACAATGCCGTCGATAAAATAGTTCTCGATCCCCTGGAGCTGTCCGCTCAGGAAGGCTTAATGTCAAACAGCAAATCAACCCTGGCACCAGTGGCTGAACCTATCGGTGATATCAATTACATATCATTGATAGATTTCAGTAACGATCTTCTTGCCTCCAGTATTTTTATGGAAGCCAATCCATATCTGTAGAATAATTGGGGTCGGAGTAAAATTTACAATTCCGTCTTTGGTTTACGGCCACACTTCCGAAAAGACTGTGGTAGTCCCGTCAGTTCTTCAAGATGTGTATGCAAAACTATGGGAGCTGAATCAGCATGAATAAAAACCGGGTGCGCTACTGCCGGCTCCGGGACAGTTAATTCCATGATCTACCTCAATAATTGATATTTGGCTCACCCGAGGGATAGAAGTGGCCGGCCAGAACCATGCCGGAATCCTCGGTACATTCCAGAGAATGCTCCTGCTCAGCGGGCAGGAAAATAATATCGCCAGTTTCCACGGGCGCTCGTCGAGTCTCGGTCCACATCGTGCCGCAAGCACTGAGAATTACAATGGCTTCCTCATAGAGATGACGATGAGGCGCCGCCTTGGATTTAGGGACCTCCCCAATAAACTGGGATACCTCAGCGCTGCCGGTATCTTCGCCGATTAACACCTGGTAGAACCTATCTGCCATGCTATTGCGCTTGCTATCGTCGCAACTGAAGGCCCGCTCGGGATAGTCCTCTGCAAAATTTTCCAATGGCGCCGCCAGAATCTCAGCTTCTGAATGGCCGGGACACACCGTGACGAGGAACGACAGCTCCTCGCCTGAATCGCAGCTAACCTCGAAGGACTCATCTGCTCGAATATGCACCCCAGATTGTGCTTCGATGCCAAAGGGCCTGCCGGATATCCTGACCTCGCCACGGCCGGACATGCCAAATAGAACAACCTCCGAGCCCGGATAGCGGCGGGGTTCGCTGTTGCCGCCAGACAGCCGTGCGTAGTACTGGCCAAGGTTTTTTGCATTGTCATCGCCGGTAATAAGGGGCGCCACCTGCAAGCCCCCTTCGGGTACCCAATTCAAACTGGCAGGTTTCTGTACGTAGCAATCACCATCCAACATCGCCCGGCCAGACGGATCGAATGCCACTTCCTCTGTGAGCGACAGCAGCTCTTCCAGCGAGCGATCATCGCCAGCATATTCTTCGGTCAGATCGTTGTGGCTGCCATCGCACAAGGGCTGTCCCCGAGTGTGCTTGCATCCGCAAAACAGGAGCGTACGCGATTCGGTTACCTGGAAACGCAACGGTTTAAAATCGGTGCCTACATGTGACTTGTCACAGAAGGGCTGCGACTTGCTCAGGCCACAACTGCACCACAGGTACGTCTCGCCCTCCTCCACATCTATGCGGTAAGGTTTGTATTGGGCTACTATGGGCTGATCCACGCGATTGACTCGTTATCTGCAATAAGAACAAGAATTCTACAATGCAGCGACAACAATTCACCACAAATTTTGCCGCACTACTGACCATGGCCGGCGCGCCATTGGCCTGACATCTATTTAGGAACCTACCTATGTGGAAACCTGCTGTTCGATTTTTTTGCGCTATGTTTTTCGCCGCTGTGGCCACCTCCCAGGCAGCAACGCCGGATACCGGGCTGTATTTTATTGTGCTGGTTAAGTCGTCCAACTACTCACAGAACCGCGATGGTGAGCTCACCCGTCTGAACTACCATTTCTTTTCCGAAGTGTTTCCGCACAACCCCGACACACCTGTAACGGGCAGCCTCAGGCGTGATGGTGTGAGTTCCTCGGCGAGGTTTTATGAAAAGCGCGAGAGCAACCACTATATTGAGGGCGGCCACTTCGATACCGTAGAAGAAGCCGACAAAACCCATCCCAATGGCCTTTACCGGCTGTCGGTCAAAACCGATAAAGTGCACATCGTAAATCAGCAACTGAACCTGGCCGGTGACAGCGGTGCAACCGAAATTCCCGAACCGATCACAATCCACCTATCCCAGGGAGGCAATGCAGTCGCCCCCGATAAACTTGACCCGGACCAGACTCTCACCATCAGTTGGAGCGAGTACTCTAACGGGCGCGACGACCCACGCGGCATTGTTGACGACATGATTTTTGTCGTCATGCAGGATTGCACCGGCGCGCGCATCGTACATACCGGATTGCCCTTCAAGGGCCCCTACATGACCTGGAAGTCACAAGAAGTCACCGTGGATACCAGCAAACTGAAACCCGGACATCCCTATTCGATTTTCGTGGAATTCCCGCACGTAGTGGACAGTCGCATGGCCGAGGGAGTCCCAATATTCAGCTCCTATGCCACCGCCACTTACCTCGACCTTGTCACTCTGGGAGAAGCACAAAGTAATGAGTGTCTTGATTCCATGCCGCCAATGGACACGGGGCAAACCGACCGATAAGAGCAAACACCATGGTATTTCTCATACGATTGATAACCTTAACAGGGGTGCTGCTATTCACCGCAACACCCTCGCTGGCGGAGGGCAAAATGCCAGCCTTTTCCATTAAAGAAAACATAGTAATGCTGTACTACAAAGATCTGTCTGCTGCGGTGCCTTTTTACGAGAACACCTTGGGCCTGAAAAAAACCTTCAATCAGGACTGGTCAAAAATATATCAGCTCACTCCTACTTCCTTCGTTGGCTTGATCCAGGAAAGCGAAGGCAGCTTCCACAAAGCGCAACCTGACAATGCCGTAATGTTGAGCATCGTCACAGAGGAAGTAGACGCCTGGTACGCGCGCTTTAAGGCCGACAAGCGCACCACCTTCATCAAGCACATTTACAACAACGAACACGCACCGATCCGCGCCTTTCTGGTGAGAGATCCGGGAGATGATTAGAGTGTTTGTGTCGCTGGATCGGTCGCACGGGGGAGTTCAGCAAACTAGCTCTGAGAATTCTGCTGGTGGCTGGGCGGCGTGACGGCCGTACGTGTTCCCAGCCGCACTCAACGCCCAGCGATAGTGCTTCAATCCTCACCCGACCAACAGAGCCGCTAACGGACAGACTATAACCGGCAACACCGCCAGCGAATATTTCAATGCCTGATCATCAGCAAAGGCAAAATCGGTGATCGCCGCCACCGCGCTGGGGCCCAGTGCCAAGCCAAACAAATTGGTCATGAATAGCAGTAGTGCTGATACCTGCGCGCGCATTTGGTTTGGCGTTATCAGCTGCACCGCGGCGATGCACACGGCGAAATAGCTGTTCAGGAAGAAGACTATGGGTACCGCCGCCCACAGGGCTAGCGTGGCAGTTGGTGCCAGCGGTCCAACGTTGATTATTCCAGTCCTTGCTCCAGCGATCGCTCTAAAGCTGCGCCAGAATAGCCGGGATATGTTTCTCCCCGCCCAGTGCCATAAGGTGTATTCCCTGGCACATCGGGCTAATCGCGCGGATGATCTCCGCGGCAATGGTGGTGCTTTCAGCGACGATGTCTGTGGCTCCGGCGACGCGTTCGATCAGAGCATCAGGTATACAAATTCCCGGGATCTTGTCGTTCATATAGGTGGCCATTGCTACCGACTTAATGGGCAAAACACCGGCGAGAATGGCGATGTCGAGGTGGCTGATGCCCGCCATGAAAGTAGCGAAACCATCGGCGTCGTATATGGCCTGTGTCTGGAAAAATCGCGCTCCGGCCTCTACTTTGCTCTCCAGTCGGGCGATTTCCTTGCCCAGATCGTCGGCGCCGGGGTTCACGACCGCGCCAATATGAAAATCGCAGGACTTGTTCAGTGGGTTGTCCATTAAGTCTGTGCCGTTGTTAAGTTTGTGCGCTGCCAGAATCAACTCCTCGGTAGACAGGTCAAAAACCGGCTTGGCCTCGGGGTGATCACCCAGGTGCGGGGGGTCACCGCCCATGCACACCAGGTTTTTTACCCCTAACACCCATGCGCCGAGCATATCGCCCTGTAACGCTATGCGATTGCGGTCGCGCGTGGTCATTTGCAATATGGGCTCCACACCGTGTTTCAGCAGGATACTGGCTGCAGCAAGTGGCGACAGGCTCATTTTGGAGGCGGCTGAATCCGTTAGGTTAAAGGCGTCTATATGACCGGATAACAGGGCGGCAGTCGCCTCCAGGGCGCTGGTGTCCGTGCCCTTGGGTGGCGATAGTTCGCTGGTGATAACGAACTGTCCGGAGCGGAGTTTATCGGCGAGTGAACTCATCTGCTTGTCCGTTGATGGGGTGTTACCTGTGATAGTAACGTTAATTCTAGCGAGGATCAGCTAGCGCTTCGATTGAAAATTGCTAACCCTTGGGCGAAAATTATTCTGTTTTAAATGTTTTGTACAAGTACCTGTCACGATTTTATACTGTTGCAAGTCTAATACCCGGTTCTTACGCAGCCCGAGCTAGCCGATATGCAGCCCACTTTAAACAGCGCCGTTTTGTGAGTACAGGCCAAATTAGAGTCACTTTTCTAGAAACAGCCAAGCACAAGTCTGCCGAGAAACTAGCTTTGAACATCATTTCGCGGGGAATTCGCCGCTAGCGGCGAAATTTCATGGCTGGACCTTGTTAAGCTGGACCTTGTTAACAATGGTGCTTTGCTGACTGCACCTGGATCAACCATGATGTAAGCCCCATTAAGTGACGCGACTAACTAGTATCGACTCCATGGAGCAATTTCATTCAATTGGGGTAGGTTTTCTCCGCGGGCCGCGTACGCAGCAAATCAAACTCTTTTCTCGCGTTTAACAGTTCACGCTTAAATCGAACAACAGTCTCCGGTTCACGCTCAGCCACACTGTAAGACTCGCCGTTGAGCGCTCTGGCATCAAACAACAAATCATAAGAGGACTCAAACCCCGGCAATTTATTGAATTTTTCGAAGGCACCTATGCTGGTGGTGTAATAAGCGTGCGTCATAAATTTCCATGCCTCATCGCGCAGACCAACAACCGCTTCATTATTAAAATAGTAAAAATAGCGATTTTCAACGTTACTGCGCCCAACAAGAGCCGGTAGAAGACTTTGGCCATCAATGATTTCTGCACCGGGGCTGCGATCAACCGCCTCTGCTATGGTGGGTAGTATGTCGATGTTTATCGCAAGCGTATCCAGCGAACGCCCACCAGTAATTACCGCTGGCCAGCTTACAATGAATGGCACGCGGTACCCTCCGTCCCACGAGTTGCCTTTGCCGCCCTTGAGCCCGGCGGTACTGCCTTCAAAAAAAGGGCCGTTGTCACTGGTAAAAATAATCAGCGTATTTTCGAGTAGATTATTCCGGCGCAGCTCGGCGACTATCTCACCGGTGCTCCAGTCGATCTCCTGAACAACATCGCCATACACCCCCGCCCGAGATTTACCGGCGAATGCTGCCGATGCATAAAGCGGAATATGCGGAAAAGTATGGGCGAGATACAACAGGAAAGGCGCGTCGGCCGAGTCCGCGATAAAGCTTGTGGCCGCTTCAGTATAGCGTCGGGTTAGCGAGCGCTGATCAACACGGTGCTCGATGATCTCCTCACCCTCATACAGCGCAAAATCGGGCATATCGTTGCTGTGGGGTACGCCAAGAAAATAATCAAATCCATGGAGCATCGGTGAACTTCCCGGGAATGAACCCAAATGCCACTTACCAACCATACCGGTTTGGTACCCCGCGCCCTTCACCAGCTCTGCGATTGTCTCTTCACTCGCTGGCAAGCTACGCGAGTCACCGGCTTCTACAACTTTCCAGGCAAGCCTGGAGCGTATGGCGTAGCGCCCCGTCAGCAACCCGGCGCGGGAGGGCGTACACACATTAGCGCTCGCATAACCGTTGGTCAGCAACACCCCTCGCTGGGCAATCGCATCAATATGTGGCGTGTCTATCTGGGTATTACCGTATGCACCGATATCACCGTAGCCCATATCGTCAGTCAGAATAACGATGATATTAGGTAAGACATTGTTTCCAGACTTGGCAACAGCGCCCGGTGCCACCAGCAGCAATAACAGAATCAATATTCCCACGGGCTCAAATGTTCTTGCGGGATTCATCGAAACTCCCTGTGGCTACTAACAGCGAAATATGCTTTCACCAGTTGCGCACAAAAGGTAAAAAAAACCCGGCAGAAGCCGGGTTTTAGGGTTGGATTCCAGAGACTTTTTAGAATTTGTAGCTAATGCTTCCGCCAATAGTACGGGGGTGCGGGCGAAGGCGCATGCCAGATACACCAAAGTTCTCCTGGGTGCCTGTGTAATAATCCTCTTCAGTCAGGTTTTGGACATAGGCCACTAAACGCCAATTCTCTATATCAAAACCAGCGCGCAAGTTCCACAGGTCGTAGTCTGGCGTCTTAAAGGGGAAGTCTCCAAACTGCGCTACAGTGTTTCGCGCAGGACCGCCGTTGGGTGAAGGGCCGTCAGTCTGCTGGTAAGTCAAACCCTCTACATCGGAAAACTGCCCGTCGCGATGGATGAATTCCAGTTGCACCCAGCCTTCGCCATTGCTAATCGGAAACCGGTACTCGCCGCTAATATTGAACATTAGCTCCGGGGCTTTCGGAATTTCCAGCCCTCCGAGATCAACAACGAAACCACCGGTTATTTCAGCCTGTGTATCGCTGGTTATTTCAGTGTCGAGGTATCCAATGCCAGAGACAATGGTGATGCGATCGGTTAGCGCCGCGGTCAACTCGAGTTCTAGACCCAAGGCCTCGGCATCATCTATATTAATCGCCTGCTCGAAGTTTGATGACAAATCACCGGGCGTCAGGAAACGAAATGATTCCATCTGCAAATCAGTCCACTCAAGATAGAAAAGAGAGCCGTTCAAACGAACAGTGTTGTTCATGAACTCACTTTTGAAACCCACTTCATAGTTCCACAAAGTTTCTTCGTCGAAGGGAACGTTAAAGGCCGGTGCTCCATCTTCATTCGTTTGGTTACCCACCGAGATGCCACCGGCTTTATAGCCCTTGGAAATAGTGCCGTAGACGGTGACATCATCGCTCACAAGGTAACGAGCGACAAAGCGTGGAGAGATGTCAGAGAAATCATCACTTGCTCTGGAAACAGGTCGCGCGAAATTGTCAAAACTCTGGAAAAAATCAAATCCAGGGCCACCCGGAAAACCAGGAGATCCGGGGAAGCAACAGGTTGGGCCAATACCAAAGCCTGCTACCTGGTTACTAACGTCGTCCTCGGTATAACGGGCACCTACAATCAAGTCCAATTTTTCAGAGGCATGCCAGGTATAGTCAGCGAAGATAGCGAGACTCTCAACCTCAAACTTCTTACTGTTGAGTGCCAGCCCCAATCCGTCAGGGAACGGCGGCAACCAGCCGACACCACCGACAGATGCGGTGGCTTGGGTTGACGTGCCTACTTTATTGTCCTGCTTTTGCTCATCTTCAGCGTATAGAATTCCTGCAATAAAGCCGTAGCTCTCTTCGTCGATCTCCAAGCGCAGCTCGGTGCTCCAAGAGAAGCCCTCGTAGGCGTTGACCCTGCGCAAGGTATCTGCGCCACCAGCCAGGTCGTTATCGAAGTTTCGATCCAGTGAAGCATCAATAAACCCGGTAATAGACTTAATGGTCGTGGTGCTATTGATGTTATGTGTAATATTCAAAACACCGACAGTGGTCTCGTTATCAGTGAACTCATTGAGATCGTGGCTCAGCCTGTTTTGGTTGCGAGGGTAAAAACCCGTACCTGGATCAAGTGCCTGGGTTAAACCAAAGCTATCAATTGAGTCGAGATCCAGTACGCCAGACGGCACGTTTTCGTCACTGCCCTGCTCCTCATCAGTGTAATGGAAGGAAGCCAAAACTGAAGTATCTTCCGATAAATCCCAAGCTGCATGTAAACGCAAGTTCATGGATTCATGGCCACTATCCTTAGCACCATCGGGGACAAAATTATTCACTGCAGCCGCAGGACAAGACGCTGCGCTGGCACCTCTGGCACAGGCATTTTTGACGTAGCCATCACTGTCCTCGTAATACAGTACACCGCGCATTCTGAAATAGTCGTTCACAGGTATGTTCAGTATCCCTGTGATACTGTAAAGATCACCGGCGTCTTCGTAGGTCTCAGCACCGACGATAATTTCGCCTTCAAATTCATCCGTAGGTTTCTTGGAGGTAATATTCAACGCGCCGCCTAGCGCATTACGGCCAAAGAAGGTTCCCTGGGGGCCACGCAGCACTTCTACGCGCTCCATATCTGCCAGGTTGGGGTTCGCTACCTGATTGGGAACTGAGGCCACGCTAAATTCATCGAGATAGATACCAATAGAGTTAACAAAGGCATTTTCACCGGAAACCAGGTTGTTGATACCGCGTACGGCAATACCCAGGCCACGACTACCACTTTGCCCGTCCTCGGTAAAACTTACACCTGGAGTGAGAGACAGGTACTCAATAGCGGATTTGATATTGCGCTGTTCTAAGTTTGCGCCCGAAAAGACAGTAACGCTAACGGGGACCTCTTGCAGGTTTTGCTCTCGGCGCTGAGCCGTGACGATAATCTCTTCCAAAACTGCGCCTGACTCTGCGAAGACTGGCACTGTGTTAATGACTGCCGCCGATAGTAGCGACAGCTGAAATAATGTTTTAGCTGTATTACGCATGAATGTAATCCTTCGTTTTAGTTATATTTTAGCTGCTTGAGATAATGCGGACCTGTCTCTAATATATCAACCATTTGCGAGCGACCCCACACTATACTGGCGATAACGTAATTAGTTCACACAACCTGTTCACCTCTGGCCTCGCTGGGTTTCGCTCACTACTGATTCGCCCACTACTGAACAGTAGATTGACCTTTAAGTTGATTCTCACTAATCGCACGATTAGATCCTCTTAATTGAATTAATACAACTGAATTTTTCTTATGATTCAATTTTTATTTTTTATTCTATTTTTATAGCTATCTGTTTTATAACAATAATATTGAATAACATTCAAACAGCATAGATTTTCACAAAACTATTAATCCCATTATAAAAATACATTCGCCCCGCATTAGCTGAACTATTTAACTCATTGGAAAATTTCAACGGTATAGCCACCCGGGGCAACCGTAATAATCCACGAGTCATATACTGGCGCTACCCAAAGGGCTGCCCAGACGCTAACTGCCCACGCCAGCACCACTGCCAAGAAGCAACCTGGAGGCCAGTGCAAACGCCCCGCAACAGGCCAGCGCCATAGCCAGCAGTACGAAAAATTGTCCTGCGCACGATTCACTCATGCTAGCCCAGCATTGCAGTGACGGTTACCCCAATAAAGGTGCCAATGACATAACCAAAGACCCCACACATAATTCCCGGGGTAACCAGATGCTTCCAGCCCTTGGACGTGGCGATGGCAGCGGTTACCGCCGGCCCCACCAGAGCCGCCGAGGAGGCGACAATCGCCTCTGCCATATCAACTTTCATCACCCGCGCGGCAAACAGTACAAGGACCAAATGAATAATGATGATAAGCATGCCATACACAAATAGATGGAAGGCCGATGCGATAAAAGAAATCGCATCTGTGCCGGCTCCCACAGCTACAAAAAACAAATACATCAACAACATGCCTAACTCAAAATCACCCTTCAACCCAGCCATTTTCCCGGGAAAGGCGTTGGCCACCGCGATAGTGAGAACCGTGATAAAAAGTATGCTGTATTGGGTAAGCTGCAACCACTGGGCCATCGACTGCGCCAGGGCACAAATAATAAAACTCAAGGCCAGGGCACCGCTGATATGGGTGAGGTGCAGTGTCGGTGTCTCGTCTTGCTCTGGCTCTATCGGCAGCACCTGCGCTGAGTTGTCCGCCTGGGTAGGAACCATCCGCTTGATCAGTCCGACTGATGGAATGGCAATGAGCAGCATAAGCGCCGACATACTGACAACACTGCTGGCGCTGAGCGCCACACTAAATTCCTGCGACGTCATTTCCACCGCCTGTGAGATAGCCAGGACATTAACTGCTCCACCAATCCAGCCACCGGTATAAACACCGGCCACCTTCGGGCCTATCTCGCCCAGGTCCATTATATAAAAACCAATTACCGCCCCTGCGACGGTCGCCATACTGGCAATACAGAAGAAGATCATTACACCGCCGCTTTCGCGAAAAATACGCCGCAAATCTCCTTTGAGTAATAACAGGGGTATGGCAAGCGGCACCAAAGACCCACCCACAAAATCATAAGTCGGACTGCTAAAAGGGATTATCCCGGTATTGGACAACAGCATGGATACACCCAGCGCCCAAATAACACCGGAGGTTTTTTTACCTAGAGGCTTGATATCGATAAGAAAAGCCAGCCAGGCCACGCAAAATAAAATTGCACCCAGGGCAAATACATTATCTGCAGGTATCAATGACATCGTCTCACTCCAGTGTAATCTGATCGAAAAGTACACCCATGGTACTTTTGCGCAAGTGAAGCGGCGCGCTCAGGATTTCGGACACAGGCGTAAACGCGGTCGCCTCGGCAGGCAAAGGCCAGTGCACTGTCATAGCCAATACCCGAACTACAACCTGTAATTACAACAATTGCCAAGGCGAATCACTCTTCCTTGAAGAAATGACTATGGTTAGAATTGAGCATTTCCACCGTCAAACTGTAGGCCGACTTAACCTTGCCGGCGGCAATCGCCCAGGCAATTTGGCGATGCCGTTCAAGATCTTTTTGATCGACCTCGTCCGAAACCGCCCCCCCACGCCGAAAGTGCGCCTTTAGGTAGGTGGCAATCGCGTACTTGAAATGATTCAAGACCTCATTATGGGATGCTTTCAGAATGGCGGAATGGAACAGGATATCGGCCTCCAAACGCGCCTCATAGGCCGACAAGATAGTGGCCACATCTTCCTTGGTGGCCCGCGCAGCAGCCAACTCCGCCGCCTTGGGCTCTATAATTCCACGCATCTCGATGAGATCAAGCATGAATTTTTCGGTGGCGATATCCGGATCTGCATGCCAACGAAGGACATCGGGGTCCAACATATTCCACTCGCCCCGCGGACGCACCTTGGTACCGCTGCGAGGCGCCGTGGAAATAAGACCCTTGCCACTGAGCACTTTCACAGCTTCTCTGAGAGCATTGCGGCCCACCTCGAGACTGTCCGCCAGGTCTTGCTCAACGGGCAGAACTTCACCCTCCTGGTATTCACCCGCGGCCATGCGAAAGCCCAGTATGTCCACCACCGCTGGCACCTGCCCCCTTGTGGACTTCTTGGAACTCATTAAGTTCTTCTCTGATCATCACTAAAGTCAGCCCAGTGTACACAACTATTATGGGATTAAACAGACTAAAAGTTTTGACCACCTAAGATTATAACTACCGAAACATGCACCTTTAATAAAAAACCAAATCGATTATAGCCACGTTTATAGGCGATTTTGTGTTTTTTTGACAATTACTTGCAAATTTCATTAATGGGATTAATAATGCTGTCTCGCTTAGGAGATCCCATGTCTGACTATGATATCATCATCGCCGGCGCCGGCCACAATGGCTTAATTTGCGCGGCTATGCTGGTTAAAAATGGCCTCAAGGTTTTGGTCCTTGAGCGCAACGAATGGGTAGGCGGCGGGGTACTCACCCGCGAGTTGACCCTGCCCGGTTTTAAACACGACCCTTTCGGCTCCTCTCACGTCTGGATTCACCTCAACCCTGACTTTCAGAAGCTGCGCCCCGAACTGGAGAAACACGGACTAAAGTACATCTATTCAGATGACCACATTACCGGCCACCCCAACAAGTATGAAGGGCCGGGCATTATTGTCTACAAGGATGTCGACAAGACCTGCGACACCATCGCTGAGTATTCTAAGAAGGACGCTATCCGCTATAAGGAAATATACGACGAGTTTGGTGAAATCCAGGACGGTGTAGTAAAGGCTATGTTTGCTCCACCTTCTCCGCCGAGCTACCTGTACCGGGGACTGGAAAACAACCCGGAGGGGCTTCAGCGGCTAAGGGACTACCAGCTCAGTTCGCGGCAGTTCACCCTGAACAATTTCGAAAACGACCATGTCCGTGCATTCATCCTGGGTTGGGCTATGGCGCCGCAAACCCTGCCAGACCAACTCGGTACCGCCCAGGGTTTTTATGTGATGATTCCCAGCATTCACTACTTCGGCCAATCCATTCCCGAAGGTGGCAGCGGCATGCTGTCCGAGTCCATGAAAAGCTATATTGAAGCTCAGGGCAGTAAGGTGATGACTGGGGCAACCGTGCGCAAATTCATTACCGAGAACGGCGAGTGTAAAGGTGTGCGGCTGGAAAATGGTGATGACCTTTTTGCGCGTCATGCTGTGGTCAGTTCACTAGACCCCTATCAAACCTTCCTCACTGGCTTTGAAGATAATGAGCTGCCCGCCGGTTTCAAGGACAAGGTTCGCGCCTTCACCTTCGGCGATATCTCTATCGCCAGGGTGCACTATGCGCTGGACGAGGTACCGCAATTCAAGAACGGCCCGGACATGAACAAAACCGCTTATCAACGCATGTTTGGCACCATGGCAGATATCGATAAGCAATATCAGGAGATCTCCGCAGGGCTAGCACCCACAGACCCGTTCTTATGGACGGCCGCCTGGACCACAATGGACCCAACGCGAGCACCTGAGGGTAAGCACACACTTATTATGGACACTTTTGTTCCCGTGGACTTGGCCAGCGGCGAAAACTGGGAAACCATCGGAGCGCAGTACTGCCGCGACACCTTGCTAGGGCAATTACGCAACTACACCACCAACATGACAAACGACAATATTCTGGCCGAATATGTTGAAACCGGACCGACTTTAGAGCGCGCCAACCTGTGCTTCCATCGGGGGGTGACCACGGGTGGCGAACGCACGTTGTCACAAATGGGTGCCTTTCGGCCCATTCCCAACTATGCCAATTACCGCGGGCCGGTAAAGAAGTTTTATATGACCGGGCCCTCCTGCCACCCAGGGGGCGGCATCAGCGGCATGGGCACTATAGCCGCCAATGAGATTTTATTGGATATGGGTGTCATTGAAGAAGATGACGATTTCGATTTTTAAGCTGCGACTTCTAGTTCCTGGGTTACGGCACCGATTAAACACATGGGAATTACAATGAGAGACCGAATAGAACCTTATACAGCGCTGATCGTTCAGCCTGAAGTGACTGTCGTAGAGGACCGGGAAGGCATTCAGAAGAACCTCGATCGGGTGATCAAAATGATCCACTTTGGTGTCGGATATTTCTGGGAAGTACCGGTGCGATTGGTCATCTTACCCGAGTATTTCATGCAGGGGGTGGGTACACCGGGCAAAGGTGAAAGCAAAATTGAAGACCAGATGAAAAAGGCGGTAACCATTCCGGGGCCGGAAATTGACCAGCTCGGAGCAATAGCCAAGGAATACGGCCTATACATATGCGGCGGTGGCGTCGTAGAGCAGGTTCCCGAATTTCCCGATCGCTGGTTCAACACCAATTTCATCGTCGGGCCCAGCGGCGAGGTTGTATTGAAGTACCACAAATGGCACATCAACGCCTCGTTGGGTCTGGGCACCAGCCCCCACGATATTTTTGATGAATATACAGCCCATTTTGGCGGCGGTATAAAAGATCTGTTCCCAGTTATCGACACTGAAATCGGCAAACTGGGAACCATGACTTGCCACGACGGTTGTACCCCGGAGGTTTCCAGGGCGCTGGGTTACAACGGTGCGGAAATCATTTGTCACCCCGGCGCCATTCAGGAAGTGGAAGGCGTGTCTGAACCCTGGGATTTTTGGAAATTTACCCGACGCACCAGGGCCCACGACAATATGTGTTATTTGCTCGGTGCTAACTGGGGCAGCGTGAACTACGAGTACTACCCCAAGGCATTCTGCCCTGGCCACTCTTTTGCCATTGACTATACCGGCATGCTGCTGCGCGAGGCACCCTACCCCGCGGAGCAGGTGCTTTCAGTGACTATTGATATTGAAGCCTTGAGACACTATCGCACCCGCACTAATCACAACTGCTGGATCGATGTGCGCACCGAGGGCTTCAGGGAAATGTACACCAACCCGATCTACCCGCCCAACCGCTTCCCCTCCGGTAAGCCACCCAGGGCCCTGGTCGATAAAATATCGATCTGCAAGGAAGTATTTGACGACCTGTACGCCCGCGGTCAGTTCACACCGCCCCACGGTTACGAGCCCGAAGACATTTCCAAGCTACTGGAAAAACGCATTGCCTACGCCCAGGAGACCGGGCGACTGAAAAAGAGTTAATGCCATGAAAATGAAAAGTAAACTGGCCGATATCGATTTTGAATTCGGTCGTTTTGAATACAAAAAAGACCACCTGATTTTGCACAGCCACAAAAGCCAGGCCATGCAGACCAAGGTATATATCAGCCCGGATGACGTGTTATCGGCACTAGGCAAGGCACTGGTCAACCCCATGGTGTGGGTCTACCTGATCGGCTTTCCGTTTTTTTTTATTCGCTACCGCCGGCGTCACGCTAAAAAGCGCGCGGCCATGACAAACACTTAAGGAACAAAATCAATGACAGTCATGACTGGCGCAGAAGCCATCATAAAATCACTTTCGGTTAACGGGGTTGATACCGTGTTCGGTCTGCCCGGAGGTCAACTCGACTATTTGTTCGACGCCATGTACAAAGAAGGAGACAACATACGCCTGATTCACACCCGACACGAACAGGGCGTAGCGTATATGGCCTACGGCTATGCCAGGTCTACCGGCAAGGTTGGCGTTTATACGGTGGTGCCCGGACCCGGCCTGCTCAACTCCGCGGGCGCCCTGTGCACAGCCTGGGCGAACTTCACCCCTGTCATGTGTATCTCCGGCCAAATCCCCTCCACGGCGATCGGTAAAGGGTACGGCGACCTGCATGAAATTAACGACCAGTTGGGGATGATAAGCCATATCACCAAATGGGCGGAACGAATTGATCATCCCAGTCTTGCGCCTGACCGTGTGCAAGAAGCCTTCAAACAGCTCACAACGGGCAGCCCTCAGCCTGTCGAAATAGAAATGTCTATGGACATTATGGCGCTGCAAGCGGAAGTGGAATTACTGCCGGCAATCTCTGATTACCCAAGGCCCCCGATCGATACTGCACAGATTACCGAGGCGGTGAAAATATTGGTCAATGCCAAGAAACCGCTGATCTATGTCGGCTCTGGCGCGCTGGAAGCCAGCAGGGAAATCCGGGCCCTGGCGGAGGCATTGCAAGCCCCGGTGGTCGCCTTTCGCGCGGGCAAAGGCGTTGTTTCATCTGAACACTACCTGAGCGCCAACCACCCCATGGGGCATCGCCTGTGGGGCGAGGCAGACGCAGTACTGGCCATCGGTACCCGGCTGCATTGGCCCCTGGTAATGTGGGGCAAAGACGATGAGCTTAAACTGATACGTGTCGATATCGACCAGGTGCAGCTCGAACGTATCTGTAAGCCAGAGTTGGGTATTGTCGGTGACGCAGCGGATGTCTCTGCGGCGATTTCAGTGGCGCTGTCCGATGCCGACCACCAGCCGGAGTCTCGGGAACAAGAATTACTGGCTCTGAGAGCTGAAATCGACAAGTTAGTGCGATCAAAAGTCGCCCCGCAAATGGCGTACCTGGACGTCATACGCGAGGAGTTACCCCGCGATGGCATTTTCGTTGACGAGGTGACACAGGTAGGCTTCGCCTCCTGGTACGGTTTTCCGGTCTACCAACCACGTCAACACATCAGCGCGGGCTACCAGGGTACTCTGGGCTTCGGCTACGCCACTGCGCTGGGTGTTATGGCAGGCAATATGGACAAGCGAGTTATCCAGATCAGCGGTGACGGCGGCATTATGTTTAACATTCAGGAGATATCCACCGCAGTGCAGTACCAGCTGCCCCTGGTAACCATCATTTTCAACGACAGTCGATTTACCAATGTACAGCGTCAGCAAAAAGAGTGGTTTGACGGCAGGGTGATTTGCTCCGATCTGCACAACCCTGATTTCGTAAAACTGGCGGAAAGTTTCGGCGCTGCCGGCTTTGCCGCACACGACGCCGAGTCTCTGCGGGCTGCGATTCGCCTGGCATTTCAGGAGAAAGGCCCGTCTATCATCGAGGTAAAGGTGGAGGAATTTTTCCCACCGCCCTGGCCCTTTCTGATGATGCCGCAAAACCGCAAGGAGGTTTGCGAGTGAGTGGACCACAGACCCGACCAGGTGTTATGCGTCTGTCACCCTACCAGCAGGGACAAAGTGCCATCGAAGGGATTAGCAACCCGATCAAGCTGTCCTCTAATGAATCCTCCCAGGGGCCTTCACCGCTGGCTATAGCGGCCTATCAGCAGGCAGCATCGCAACTCAACCGCTATCCCGATGGCAGCCAGAGCGCGCTGCGCGAGGCTATTGGCGAGACCTACGACCTGAACCCGCAGCGCATTATCTGCGGCAACGGTTCCGATGAGCTGATCCAGCTGATGGCGCGGGCCTATGTGGGCGACGGGCAGGAGGCGCTGCTGTCAGAGAACGGTTTTATAATGAGCAATATTCACTGCACAGCCCAGGGTGCCGACCTGGTCATTGCGGCGGAACGCAATTATCAGGTCGACGTGAACGCCATGCTAACGCTGGTCAGTGATAAAACCCGCTTTTGCACCATCGCCAACCCCAACAACCCAACCGGAACTTATATTGACGGCAGTGAGCTGCGCCGCTTGCAAGCTGGCCTGCCGGATAACTGCCTGTTTTTGATCGACGAGGCCTACGCTGAGTATGCTACCGCCGAGGATTACGTTTCCGGCATCGCCCTGGCAGACGAATGCGACAATGTCGTTGTCACACGCACTTTTTCCAAAATATACGGCCTGCCCTCCCTACGAATCGGCTGGGCCTATTGCTCAGCTGGCATCATTGATCCGGTACAACGCATTCGCTCGCCCTTCAACACCAACGGCGCGGCCATGGCCGCCGCCGTGGCAGCGGTCAAGGACACTGCCTATATCGAGGAAATTCGAACGCATAATGCTAGCTGGCGCGAACACATCAGCCGCACCCTGACGGAAATGGGTATTGAAGTCATACCGAGTCAGGCAAACTTCTATCTCTTGAGGTTCGCCAAAGACAACAACAAAAGCGGCGGAGCAGCCGGAGCCTTTCTCCAGTCCCGGGGAATTATTCCACGCCCGGCCAGCGGCTCAGATGAGTTTCTGCGCATTACTATAGGCGTGGACCATGAAAACGAGGCTGTTCTACATGCCCTAAGCGACTACATGGACGCGCCCTGAGGTCCAACACCTACCAACCTTCTCCTACAGTGGCTGCTCGACTAGCTTTCTCACAGCCCCTGGTGTCGTGGACATTTGCATCGGCCAGGACCCAGACCGCATAATCAGTGGCTGAATGGCGCTCCGAGGAAGAGAAGATGCGTGGCTTTATCGTGTTTGCCTCGACTTATCTTCTATCGACTTGCCTTTACAAGGCAGGCTTAGTTGAAGTCGGCCGAGTTTCGCTATGCTAACCAGACTCAATCCGGAACTATTGCAGGGTCAACTGCGGGAGCAACCGTCAACGAACACAGAGCGAACAGGTAATGATCAGAGGATTGAGTCTAGCTATTTCCGAGAACACCCTGAACGAGGTCTACGCCAGGGTGCAGCGCTATCCCTGGCAGGCTCTGCCCGACAATAGCGGCTGGGATTTAGGTACCGATACAGCCTATATGAAGGAACTCTGCCGTTTTTGGGTGAGTGATTTTGACTGGTACCGGCGAAATTTCATGGCTGGACCTTGTTAAGAATGGTAAGGGCAGCAACGATGGTTTTGGTGTGCTGTGCAAGCGCAAATAGACTGGCGCCAACGCCTGCTTCAATAGACCGGTAGAATCTCGATGGCTGTCAGAAAATAGCAAACGATCAGTAGTCCTCCGTAACTCATAATCAGGTAGACCAGAGCGTCGCCTCCCCATACCCGGTAGTGGGGATTGCCGTATTTCTTGCGACTCGCCTTGACCGCCAGAGCCGGGATTATAGCACCCCACATACAGGCGCACAGACCCGCCAGAGCTATGGCATATAAGAAGCCGTTGGGAAAGATCAGCCCGCCCAATGTCGGCGGTACGAAAGTGAGCAGAGCGGTTTTAAAGCGCCCGCCTCTGCTGTCGTCGAATTTAAATTTATCGGCGATAAAATCAAACAAGCCCAGGGTTACGCCGAGAAACGAAGACACAACCGCCATATTGGCAAAGGCGCTGAGCAAACTTGCTAGATTTTCCTCGTCGGCGACTCCAGCGAGAGCACCGACCAAATCACCGATATTGCCGCCCGCAGCGATAATAGGTTTGAAGTCCGGCCGTGAAATATTGCCGAGGGTGACGACATGCCAGGCGCTATATACCAGCAGTGAGATGAGAGAGCCATACAGCAGGCACAGGCGCACTCGCCGGGGATCCCTGCCGTAGTATTTGATAAGGCTGGGTACGTTACCGTGATAACCGAAAGAGGTCAGGAAATAGGGTATGGCGGCAAGAGTGAATAACGCGTACTCGGGGCGATTGTCGAGCAGGATGGGCAGTTGCACTCGGGCGGTGAGCCCGCTGGCAGTCAGCGCAAAGGTAATAATCATGCCGCCGACCAGGATGGTGGTCATCCGACCGACCAAAGCGGTGCTGAACCAGACGAAGGCAGCCAGCCCCACGGCAAAGATCAGGCCTGCCAACTTACCTGGCAGGTGTATACCCGTTACGCTGCTGAGTGTGTGGCTAACGATAGAGCCGCCTCCACTGACGTAGGCGTAGGTCAGGATATAGAGCACAAAGGTCAGGGTGAGACTGTTGAGCAGGTTCCAGCGCGGCCCCAGCGTATCGCGCACAAAGGTGTCAAAACTGGCACCCGGCTCGTAGTTGAGGTTGACCTCCATGATCATCAGGCTGGAGTGGTACATAAAGAACCAGGTGAATGCCAGTAGCAGAATCGACCAGCTAAACCACATACCAGCGGAAACAACCGGCAATGAAAACATACCGGCGCCCACGGCGGTGCCGGCAACAATGGTGATTCCTGCGGCCAGTGAAGGGGGCTTATCGGCTAGTGCTTGAGGCACCCTAGAATGGTTTCCGTAACGACATCTATTTCTGCATTGTTATTGTAAATATGGGGCGACAGGCGCAGGCCAGTCGGGCGTGAATCAAAGTGCACGCCGGCGTCGAGCAGGTTTTGCTCTACTGTGGACTGCTGCTGGCCAAAGTTCAATACCGCGGTGCCGCCGCGCAGCTCAGGTAAGACGGGGCAGATTGCTACCTGCTCAGGCAAGCTGTCGAGCAACCTTTGGTTTAATGCCAGATTGTGCCGGCGCACCTGATCAACCCCGATTTTCGCTATCAGCTTAATACTGTTAGCGGCAACAACGTAGGGTATGACCGAGGGAGTGCCACCCCAGAATCGCAGCACACCCTTGGCGTAGCGAAAATCGTGAATATCGAACTCGAAGGGGTCGGCGTGTGAGAACCAGCCCACATCGGTGGGCTGGCATTGCTCGATGATATCCGGGTTGGCCCACAAAAAAGCGGCGCCGGGACCACCACATAACCACTTTACGCAGGAGCCGAGAACAAAATCTGCATCCCATTGGCTCAGGTCTATTTCAGTTACGCCTACCGACTGGGCAATATCAACAATGGGTATCACGCCGGATTTTTTTGCCAGTGCACAGATGCCAGCGACGTCGACCTGCACACTGGTATTGGATTGAACATGGGTGACGAGGACGCAGGCGCAACTGCTATCGAATCGATCGTCCCATACCTGCAGGTCCAGTGGGTCACTGTCAGTGGGGATGCAGCGCAGTTGAAAGCCAGCGCGCTGGGCCTGGTTCAAGACGAAGCCCATGGAGGGGAAGTCCTGTTCGTTGTAGACAATAACGTTGCGGCCAGGGGTGTGGGGCAGGGCCGGTAATAATTTGCTGAGCGCGCCGGAGAGATTGGTTTGTGGGCATATATCCTGCCACGATGCATTCAGCAGCAACGCAGTGGCTTTACGAAATTCGTCGATCTCTTCAATCCAGCGCGACCACAGGTCGTTAGTCAGAGTTTGCCAGGGTTCGATAAACCCTGCCTGCACCTGCTGGTAGGCAGAAACGGGAGGCCGGCCCACCGAATGATTAAGCAGGTAAATGCCTTCCTCTAATGTGCTGAATTTGTCGGCATGCATCGTGTACTACCGGAGACTGGCGCGCAGTCGATCGTAGTCTGCGTAGCGCGATGGAATGTCGTCGCGGCGGGCGGCATCGGGTTGCGCTGCCGTGCGCAGGTCACGCAGTTTTTCCAAAGCGCTCATTAGCACCGGTAAAGGCGGACCGCTGGCGGTGATGTTTTTCAGGCGCTGCTCAGGTAATGCGGTTGACGGCCGCTCGATAAACTTACCAACTAGCTGATTGTGATGCTGCGCCGCGGTTTCACCATGCGCCTCGCAGACTTCCAGAAACAGGGCTGTATTGCGCTGGTACCAATCCTGGTCGGCCTGGTTGTTGCTGGCTGCCAGGAAGCTGTCCAGTAAACTGGTCTGGCGCATAACTTCACGCAGTCGCTGCTGGTCATAAGGCATCATGTACAGAAGCTTGTCTACCAGTAGCTGAGAGTAGGAGGTGTTGTTGGCGCTGCACAGGCCCAGCAGGATATCCAGTTCATTGATACCCGCGAAATCGCCGGCATTGGCACCGCGGTACTCGTGTTGCCCGACCCGGTAGGGTTTGTAATAGGGGCGTACGCAGTAAAAGAAGCGCTGGATAACCAGGTGCTCAAACAATTGCTCGTTAATCTTTACCACGTCCTGCAACGCCAGCTTCACGTCCATTAGCAGGTGGTAGCTAACCGGGTGAGATATACCCAAAGGCAGTATACGTACCAGTGCATCGGCGGCGCGCTTGAAGGCGAAGACACCACGGGTGTTGTACTCGATAAACAGGTATTCGTCTGGCAGCGAGGTGAAGCTCTTGTAATGGCCGTTCAGCGACGAGTTGTGTGTGGTCAGGTGGCTGGTGGCAAAGCGCGGCGTAACGTTCAGGGATGAGCCCAGGTGCATGGCCAGACCGGAGGCTTCCGTCAGAGGTGAGCTGGTCTCCCGGGACGGTTCGGTAATGTCGTGGCGGCGGCAGGCGGCCATGTACAGGCCGACATTACCGAGTAGATCAAAGGCCTGGTCGAAACCTTCGTCGGTGTTGCCCTCATTTAGCAGGTCTGCGATAAAGCCCCGACCCTCTTCCACCAGCTGGTTTTTGGTAGCCGTACCCACGTCCTCTACCGCAGACTTGTCCTGCTGGGCGAAATAGGTTTCTTCCAGTTCGGTGTTCATCTCTACGAAGGCGCCCCGAATCCACTGGTCGAAGGCATTGACGAAAGTATTCATAGTGGTATCTCCCTGCCGTCTAGTCGGTGACTGCTGTGTGAAATTTCTTCAGCAGGCGCAGTAAATGGTCGCGCTCTGATTGCCCCATTCTGGCGGCGATTTTCTGCTCCAGAAGCAGTACATCCTGTTCCAGCTTTTGAACCAGCTGCTGGCCTTTGCGGGTGATAAATATGGCGTGGGCACGGCGGTCGCCGGCGTAGGGTCTGCGTTCCACCCAACCCTGGCGCTCACAGTGATCCATAATCGGGACCATGGTAGAGCGGTCCAGCTTGACCGAGCCGGCCAGTGTAGTTTGCTTCTGTCCGGGATTATTCCTCACCAGTGCCAGTATCATAAACAGGCCCGGTGATACCTGGGTGTTGCTGACTTCACCAAAAGCGCGTTCAGCGAGAATTTGGCCCATGCGCAGCTCTACACCGACCATATCGGGCAGGTTACCGAGGTCGAGGCCAAATTCGTCTAGTACTTTGTTCATTTTCCCTGCGTTGAAAAATAATGTTTGATATCCAACAATTGGATATCCTACTACAACTCCTCAGATGGGGCAACCAGACGTTGCCGGCCAGCAGTATTAACCCTGGCGGGTTGGCTATAGGATAGGGTGCAATGAAGCAGGAAAATAACAACAAACGGCCCATAGATGAATTGACCGGTTTTGATGTGCTGGAGAACTTTCTACTGTCGTTCGCAATGGGACCCCGAGGTAATGTCTGCCAAGGCCACGAGCTTCTTCCAGGGTTACTTCATGCCCGACGCGCGCTCACGCAAGAGCGATGGCTTTAGCCAGCGCGACTACGCCCTGCGCAATGCTGCCTGGCACGTTACCAATGTACTGCGCGATATTAACCGCCAGGAGACTGGCCGCAAGGAGGGTTTCTTTGACCACTTCACTAGCCATGACGAAGGCTGGCCAGAGCCCTTTGCTTTCGACAGTGTTGAGCAGGCGACCGCAGATGTGCGCAAGGTTGCCGGCTTGTGCGGTGCGGATTTGTTTGGCGTGTGCGGGTACGATGAACGCTGGATGTACAGCGCAATCTTTGATGAGAGCGTGCTCAACAGCAAGCCGTTGGATATACCCCAGGACCTGCCTACCGTCATTGTGGTTGGCGAATCGATGGATGTGGATTTGACCAAGACCGTGCCCTCAGCACTGGCAGGCAGCGCCACCGGGCTGGGCTATTCCTATGACGCACTAACCCTGTTAACGCTGGCCCAGTACATTCGCAACCTCGGCTATCGGGCCTACGCCACTATGAATGATTCATCGCTGGCGATTCCACTGGCGGTACAGGCCGGGTTTGGCGAAGTAGGGCGCCACAGTCTGTTGATTACTGAAGAATATGGGCCGCGCTTGCGTCTGGGGCGTATCTTTACCGATTTACCGCTGGTGCATAGCCTGCCTAAGAAATTCGGGGTAAAAGCCTTCTGCGATATTTGCGATCGCTGTGCCAGCGGTTGCCCGCCCAAGGCGATCCCGTTCGAGGAGCCATCGACGACTGTTCACAACCGCTCCAACCTGATCGGAGTATCCAAGTGGACGGTAGATGCGGAAAAGTGTTTTAAATTCTGGGCCAATCAGAATACCGATTGTTCGATATGTATAAGGGTGTGTCCCTATAACCGCGACTACACTAAATGGTATAACCGCTGGTGGAAAAAACTGGCTGGCACGCCCCTGCGCAAACTGGCGCTATGGCTGGATGACAAAATGAACGACCGGGGTAGGCATAAATCTTCCTGGTGGTGGGGCGGGGCGAGCGTTCGTGAACAGGGAGTGGGAGATGCCGGGTAAATATTTGATGGTGGTGTTGGCGCTGTGCCTGACCGCGTGCGATAGCCCGCAGCAGGCTGTCATAGATGTCGCGATGTCGCCGCCGACCGAGCAAACTGACATCACCTTTATCGTCGCTGGCAAAACCAGCAATCACCGGCAAAGCCACAGTGGGGAAGTCTCGGTGCTCAACTTCCATTTCTTCGCAGAGATTTTTTTACAATCTGACGGTGAAGCGCAAGATTCCAGTCTGGAAACTCCTTTGAGTCAGGGCGTGCGCATACCCTTCTCCGACAGTGGTTATGCACTGGAGATGCACGGCGGCCGTTACAAATCCGAGGCCGAGTTGGAGACTGCCTACCCCGACGGCGATTACATTTTTCGCTATGACTCGCCCAGTATCGGCGCCGTCAGCCAGGTCGTGACTCTGGGTAATCCCAATGCCTCCGGCTCAGGTATACCCAAAGCCCCGCAGATCTATCTAAGCCAGAATGGCAAATCGGTAGCGTCGGATAACATCGATCCGCAACAGGATTTACGGGTGACCTGGAGTGAATTCAGCGCCGGTGATGCCGACCCGCTGGGTATTGTTGATGATTTACTGTTCGTCATTATGGGTGACTGCGATGGCGTGCGGCGCGCCCACAGTGGTCGTCCATTTGAGAATACCCCTTACCTGACTTACACCGACGAGTCCTTTGTCATTGACGCCTTGCGACTACTGCCAGAGAACGTTTACCAGCTATCAGTAGAGCACGCGGTACTGGATACCACGCTGGAACATCATGTGCCGGCGTTCGCTACCTATGCCACTTCCACATTCCTGGATATTCGTACCACTGGCAAGGCAGAACCCGGCACCGCCTGCCATAGCATTCGCAAGAAGTCTGATGCCGGCCAGGCAGTGCTGTAATGGCAGTGCCTGTATTGCAGCGTGTGTTCTCCAATCTACTGGGGCCAGCGGCGGTTATGGCCGCTGGTACGATGGGAGCCGGCGCGGCTGCCTCGCTGATTCTCACAGGCGCCTGGTTTCGCTACGAACTGTTGTGGGTGATTCCGCTGATCTTGCCAATATTCGTGCTGTCGGTGGATTCCGCCTCCAGGGTGGGGCTACTTAATCCGCGCACTGGCATGTTCAGTCAAATCCGCCAACATATTCATCCGACGGTGGCCTGGCTGATTTTCGCTATCAACGTGCCGGTTCATTTGCTGATTGGAATGGGCCAGATGTCGGTGCTGACTTCAGCCCTGATGTCTCTGCTGGGTTTTTATCCACCCGAGGCCGCGGCCACTGCTGACTATGCGGCGAGCTATCATTATTGGGAGATCGGCCTGTCCGTGGCTGCCGGCGGGGCGATTGTCTGGTTACTGACTTCCGGTGGCTATCAGCGCATGCAGCGGGTCATGACCGGGCTTATGATTGTGATGTTTATTGGTTTCTTTATCGTTGCCCTGACCGGTTTGCAGGAAATTGGTGCCATTGTGGCGGGCTTTGCGCCATCTATTCCCGAGGATCTGGCGGTACCCGGGCAACAGGCGATGCGCAGCAGTAGTGGTTCGATTATTGCCATCGTCGGCAGTGCGCTGGCACCAGCGGCCCTGCTGGGCATTCCTTACATGTGCGCCGATAATCTGCGCGGCAAACCTGATTTGCCGGCCGAGCTACGCAAGTCGGTTCTGAATCTGGGCGTGGTTTTTGGTGGTTATTCGGTTTTTGTGATTATAGCCGGTGGCTACGCCTTGTATCCGCTGGATAATCACGCCGCTATTGATACCGTGCATGAGGCTGGCAAAGTGCTGGTCAACGCTTTCCCAGAAGGCCTGGGATTTCTCGGCCCGATTATTTTCACCGCCGGTTTATTGATCGCCGCACTAACCACTTTCGTGGTGGTGGTGCAGGTCATGTGCTACTTCTGCCTGGACATGCTCGGTCTGGACTGGCGTGATGTAAAAGAAAACAAAAGTTTTCGGCGCCTGCTGGTGCTGTGGGTTCTGCTGCCAGCTATATTGGCCCCATTCTGGAGTTTTCCGGCGCTGCTCAAGGTACTGCTGCTGATGGGTTTTAACGCCATCGTTATTCCGCTGGTGTTGGTCATTGTGCTTATACTGGTGAACAAACGTGCGCTTATGGGCGAATATAAAGCCAGCCTGGGTCGCAATATGGTACTGCTTGCCGGGCTTGTTTTGTCAGTGTGGTTGGTAGTGGAAAAGCTGCCTGACTATGTGCAGATGATTACCGGCTAGAGCAGGAAAAAGTCTCGGTAATAGAGGAATTTCGGATGCACGACAATCCAATATCGATCGCCTTTCAGACCGACAAGCCGCTTGCTCATTACGGCCCACTGGCCGCCGCTGCGGAAGCGGCTGGCTTTGATGGCATCTCGGTGTACAACGACATGCTCTATCAGCCGGCCTGGCTGCCTCTGCTGGAAATTGCACGGCATACCTCAAGGGCACAAATAGGTGTTGCGGCGGTGAATCCCTTTACCTGTCATCCGATTAATATTGCCGGCAATATGGCGCTGATAGATGAGGCCAGTAACGGGCGTGCGTACCTGGGGCTGGCGCGCGGCGGTTGGTTGGATTACGTCGGCGTTTATCCCACGCGTACCATTCAATCACTGCACGAAGCTTTTATCTGCATTCGTCATCTGTTGAGCGGTGACCCTGCGGCGCTGCAACAGGACATTTTTCCTCTGGCCGGTGGTGACAGCCTACGCTGGAACATTCAGCGGCCTGACTTACCCTTGCTGCTCGGCTCCTGGGGTTTAAGAACCATCGCCGCCTGCTATGCGCAGGTTGACGAGATCAAGCTGGGGGGCTCGGCCAACCCGGCGGTAGTGCCCCATTATCGCCAGCATCTGCGGGATATGGGCGCCACAGAGGATGTCGGTATTGTAATGGGTGCTGTGACAGTGGTGGATGAAGACGGTGCTGCCGCGCGTGATCTGGCACGGCGGGAGGTGGCTTTGTACCTGCCGGTAGTGGCAGAACTTGATCCCACCTTCGCGATAGACCCAGAGTTACTGGCGGGTATCAAAGCTGCGGCGGCGGATTACGATTATGAGGCGGCTTGCCGATTTATATCAGACGATATTCTGGCGGCCTTTACCCTGGCTGGAACTCCCACCGATATTATCGAGCAGACTGAGGCATTATTTGCGGCAGGCGCCAACCGGGTGGAATTTGGTACCCCCCATGGCCTGACGGCAGAGTCGGGTTTACAGTTGCTGAGTGACAAAGTGTTACCGGCCTTTCGAAGCGGGAGTAATTGAAAATGACAACTGAACTGCGCGAGGATGAGTTTGAGCTGTATGACCTGCAGGTCGTGGTTGAAGCCATTGCTGGCAACTGTACCTGTGCGATGACGGTAGGTGATTCGGTTTTTCTCAGGGGTGGTAAAATTTCGATGCCCGAGGGGGCTGATTTTTGTCTCTATGCGCTGCAGTCTGTTATTCCACTGCTGCCGGCCAAGCAGCGCTTGTTGCACCCAGCAGATTGGATGGAAACCGATACCCGTGCACTGTGTCCAGACCCTGGCTGCGGCTTGACCATGCGTGTTGACCGACTGCAGAAGCGGGTATTGAAGCACGATGATGTCAGCCCAACAGGGTGGCAGGACTGAGTATGGATGAGGAAACATAGCTCCTGCCTCTGGCGGTGAGCGACTGGGATGAGTCGTTGGCTGAAGTGGTTGACGATATGGCGAGCGAGCCGCTCATAGCGTAAGGTAAATTAATCAAACTCATACGCATCAGACTATTCGGGCTATGGTTTTAGTGCTTCTGGAGCATACTAGCTCTGTGTCAGAAACATACCTCACGCATTTGTTACGTCATCTGTGAGGTCATCGATGCCGTGCCCGGCAACGATGACTCTCACCTCGAGCCGTTCTATACCTGATATTGAGATGGTTAGTTTACTTGCTTTTAATCTGGCTGGCGCAGACACCCCCCATAACCCAGATCCCGATGCCATGTCCTAATCTACTCGTTCAAGTAAACTGTCCCAGTAATTAACTAGAGGTCAAAAAATGACAAACAATAGCGATGTTATGCTGACACAGGGTAGCAGCGCGTATGCAGACAGGGTACCCCGACTGCTCAAACTTTCCTATGCAGTCGGCGCCTCAGCAGAAACAATCTTTGGCGTTGCCTTTAACGCTTTCAACTTCTTCTTCTACACCAACATCATGGGCATACCTGGCACTCTCGCTGGACTTGCAATAACCATCGCACTTGTTTTCGATGCAATAACTGACCCATTAGTAGGCGCGATATCTGACCGTTGGCGATCAAAGCTAGGCAGGCGGCACCCTTTTATGTTCGCCGCGCCCCTACCGGTGATGATCTGTTTATTTTTCATCTACTCACCACCGGAACTCCTGGGCGATCCAGGTCTGTTCCTGTGGCTTACGGTGCTAACCGTACTAATGCGAACTAGCATTACCTTATTTCATGTGCCGCACCTGGCGCTAGGTGCAGAGTTGTCCGCTGACTTTACCGAAAGAACTCGAGTCATGAGCCTAAACACACTGTTAGGCGGGCTTGGCGGATACGGTACCTATATCATCGCACTCACATTCTTCTTCAACAAAACGCCCGAGTTCGACAATGGACTGCTCAATGCCGCCGCCTACCCAAGCCTTGCTATTTCTGCCGCGTTGTTAGGCGGCACAGTGATGCTAGCCTCTACGGTATTGACCCTAAAGGTCGTTCCATTGTTACCGCCCATGCCTGACAGCGTCGAGCGGTTCAGTCTCTCGAGCTTTTTACTGGACGTGAAGTCTGCACTGACCAATCGAAATTACTTAATGTTATTGATTGGCTATTTGTTGCTCAGCGCAACCCTTGGCACAAGAGACACCATTGGCCTGCACATGAACACCTACTACTGGGAATTGGTGCCGAGCCAAATTCGATACTTCGCGCTGGCGGGTTTAGCGGCCACGCTGTTTGGCTACGCGGTGACAGCCCCTTTACATAATCGTTTCGAGAAAAAGCCAGTCCTCATTGTCGGATTGGTTTGCTTACTCATTTTTGCCACCGCGCCAGTTCTATTGCGAATTTTGGATTTATTCCCTGAAAACGATTCCGATATGTTAGTGCCGACGCTGATGATCTTTTACCTCTTTACGCTGATCTTTGGAGTAATCCTGCTGATCAGCGCTATGTCAGCGCTAGCGGATATTGCTGACGAGCACGAACTCAATACCCATCGTCGCCAAGAGGGCATTTTCTATGCCGCCAGATCATTTTTCGCCAAAGCATCGTCAGGGCTTGGGCACCTGCTAGCGGGCATTGCGATTGATGTGATTGATTTTCCCGTTGGCGCAGAACCCGGCACTGTGAACCCGGACATTGTATTCCGCCTGGGATTGATCGACGGGCCGATTGCCGTCATTCCGGGCATCATCGCCGTCTTCTTTTATTTGAAATATCGCCTAACGCGAGCACGCCACGAAGAAATCCAGGCTGAACTAGCTACGCGGAGAAACCTCCAAGTCAGCCAATGACCCCGAATATGCGGGGGAAAAGCAATGTCCTTTAAGTTAGACTCCAGGAGCTGTCCGCTCAGGAAGGCTTAATGTCAAACAGCAAATCAACCCTGGCACCAGTGGCTGAACCTATTGGTGATGTCAATTACATATCATTTATTACTACGCGGCTGCTCACGTTCTCTTCTTTCCTGCAGCTTACTTGCTAATAAATTCATAAGGGGCATGAATGAAATTTTTCAATCACTTAGCGCTTTCCACCCGAAGCGGGTTCAGGCATTACTTTAACTTTAATGGCAGAGCAACCGTTTCAGAGTTTTGGTATTTCATGCTATTTTTCTTACTAGCGTACGCTGTGGTTTGGCTCATCGATCACTTCTTCCTGCCGCCTTTAGTCACCTTAAAGGACCTGCCCTTTGGACATTTCCTACCAGGGGCTTATATGGACGATCAAGTAGGTTTGGCCGTTCTGGCGTATCGCCCGGTTATGATGATACCTACCTTTTCAGTTACTGTTAGACGGTTACATGATGTTGGTAAAAGTGGCTGGTGGTGTTGGCTTTGGATCTTACCGTTGCCGGTCGTTGGGTGGTTTTGGCTAATACCCTGGTTGACAAGGCCAAGTGCACAATCCGCCGGTATCGATGACGCAGGGGCACCTTAGAACCAACTCCAAGTGATCGGCCTGTCTCTCATGGTAAGCACCTCTACTGCGGGCAGGTGTCACCTGGTGAGTTCGCCTCAACAGGTGAAAGCCTGCATAGCTTTAATCCTTCGCCTACATCCCCAGCGAGCCGTAAATCATATTCTCTCTGAGTTAGTAGGCACAGCAGGCAGCATCATCATCTGCCACAGTTTCAGTTTCAGTTTCAGTTTCACTAGCAACAGAACCAGAGTCTGCTGTGGAAGCTGAAAAGGCTGTTAAAGCACCCTTAGAGGGATCACTAGTCGTTGCCAGAAGATTATCAGGGTCGTTAGCGAACGCGGGATACTCGCACAGATTTATTCATAGCTTCTATGAACAACGTGAAGCCAAAGAAATCCTCCCGAATCACACCGTTTGACTGGCAGTCTCTTTTGGACAGCCACTTAACATTTTTTTGGCGCCAGACCTGGCCATTCTCTAAATAAAAGAACAAACGTTTGGAAGAAGAGCTCGACTCGCAGTTTGTGATGACAACCGAATGCTCCACATTCGGTTCAGCTTCTTCCTGTGTCGCTAGCCCAATTTCATCGGTTATGGGCGGAGGGGATTGATCGTTCGCCTCAGTCTCGTGGTTTTTCGACTCCAGGAGCTTGTCGAAACAGACGAGACGTTGCTCGTTAGATTCAATTTCACCACAGTCTCTTAGTGAAGATTTAAGGCTTTTGGCGGCTACGGGTGGCAACACCGCGAACAATATAGCGGCTGTAATAATCTGTTTGTAAGACATGTCACTTTCCTGAATGAGTGATTAAGGCAGTTTACTTAATTATTCAGATTGAATCCCTTGAGATTGAAATGTGCGAGATTGAAATGTGTGAGATTAAATGTGTGAGATTAAACGTGCCGATCTGAGCCTGTTGATGAATGCTATCGCTTAATTTCGTGAATTGGATTTATTCCCTCTACCAACGACTTTTTATAACCATTGTGACGTAGCTCACAAAACCATGACTTTGCGCACCGGCTGCATTTTGGTTACAGATTCCTATGTCAACTTCTCTCCAGGTCACAGACCAACGATAGTTGGAAACCAACTAGAAAGAGTATTAGGTGAGAACTATTCGGATGGATTCGCGATCTTAGCCGGAGAAAACCGACCTACGCACGTGAAGCCAGTAATGCTGTTTCGGCACAGGTGGCAGATATCCCCCAATACTTTAGGCCGTGCGGGTTTTCTTTGGTCGCGGGGTCAGTTTTGGATCATGACATCAGTCTGACAGAGAGCATGAACCTGTCTCCTTTTCAGCTTCGTCTATTTGCTTGCTGAACGCTGACAGGGCCAAGGCCCAGTTGTCAAAGTAGCAAGTGCCCGCCGTCCAGCACCAGGTGCTGGCCCGTCACAATGGAATGTCCTTCGATAAACCCGAGGATGGATTCCGCGACGGACTCCGGAGTGCAGGTTTTCTGCAGGGGCGTTTTAGCTTCAAGAAATGACTTAGAGGCTTCATAAGTTTCCCTACCCATGCCCTTGGCAAGCCATTCCCCTTTGATGAAACCAGGACACACAGCATTCACCCGAATCTCAGGACCCAGTACTCTTGCAAGAGACTGTGTCATGGTGATCAGCGCACCTTTTGACGCAGCGTACGCTATTGAGCTACCCACGCCTTTTACACCGGCAATAGATGCCACGTTGACGACAGAGGCATCACCGGATGCTTTTAGTGCATTGCTCGCAGCTCGCACCATCTGGAACGGACCTATAACGTTGACACCATAAATGCTCTGGAAATCCGCACCATCCAAGCCATCCATGTCAGCATGCTGAACAAATTTGGTCGTGCCCGCGTTGTTGACCAGCGCGTCCAGGCGATCCCACTTTTTTAGTGCCTCAGCAACCATGCGCCGACAATCATCGTCATTGGCGACATCTGCCTGACATAAGAGTGTATCGCCACCCAGAGATTCACATTCGTCTGCCACAACCCGGGCTGCGTCAACACTTTTTGAATAATTGATGACCACTCGACCGCCTTTCCCAGCAAGCATTCTTGCTGTTGCTGCGCCTACGCCCGAGGAAGACCCGGTAACGATGGAAACACTATTTTCCACATTCATTTTCGTTCAACACCTCGCAATACAGTTATGTCCAATTAAATATCGTCAAATCATTCATAAAACACAAGCCCACAAGATTTTTTGTTCCTGGCCACAGGTTCTACGCCAGGTTTTGAGCTTCCTTTGCGCTTGCCTGGAGCTCGACACCAAAGACGGTGATAGAGATTAAGGTACTGAGATAAGGTACTGGGACCAGGCATTTTAACAGGGATATTCAGTCAATATTCTGAATATCGAAGCAGCATCCGTTGGCTTTTATTTCGTGAGCAACCGAAACCGCTTTACAGACAATAGCTATACGCCGCCAGGATTTGTGGCTTCTCGCTGTTGGCTATAAGTTAGGTCACATTCCGTTACATTAGTGCACATTGGCATCAACCCCGGTTTACAAGACACCCCTACAATCTCCTCCCATAAACCAAATATGTAAACGGGTGAACAACATGTACAAGACTATCCTGGCTTTCCTGCTCATCGCACTGACCACAGGTTGCTCTACTTATAGCGGCACACAATCTACTGCTGAAATGGAATTCTGCTGGGAAAGAGGCATGAACTTTCTGTGTTGATCCGACTGGCCAGTCTACAGCAATGCGAATTTCTAAAATTAAGTGGTTAGAAAAGAATCTGGGCACATTGGCCGGACAGGCTTCACATAAAAGCACAAGAAACATATAAGGCCCGACAGTGATGAACGATTCGCATCAAAATTTAGTCAAGGTTCGCAGGTCATCTGGCCAAAAAGAGTGGATGACCATAGAAAAACTCGAAGCGTTGAATAAACAGCGTGCCCTTAAGCGAAAAAAATATAAAAAGCCGATAAAACAAGGCTGGAATGGGGTGAAGATTTCGCTTTGTTTCAATGCCCTCTTGCTCATCCCTTTTGAGGCTGTCATCACCAATTTCTTAGTTGGATTGACGCTCTGAACAAAGCCCTGTCGAAGGGCGTGATTCTGCCTGCACCTGCTGCCGTCCTGATTCAAACGATTTAGGGGTCATACCCCCGTAAAGTGTGGCTAAAGGTCAGCAAGGATGGACTCTACCGCTGTCCGGAAGTTGATTGGATAAGCCGAAGCCATTTCCGACCAAACCAAGCGACCTCCCTGCGTGGCGAGCATTCGCTCAATCGCTTTCACACCGAGTGAATCCCAGATTTCCGGAGACACACCCGCCACAGCGGTTCGCGAATGGATATCCCAAAGGCCATCGATCACATTCTGCATATGTATTCGGAAACGGAGGTATTCTATCTCCGATAAGCTTTCTGGCGTCGAGAGACCCTTGAAGTAAATCTCGGCAAACTCAGCGTCCTGATAGATGGCCTTTCGGTTTTCGCGCAATGCGGCGGCACTCGTATTGACCGCAACCGCACCCTCGGAAGTGTCTAGATAACTGGAGGCGGTTCAGTTCATGATGAGCCGGAATAAGCACAAGTGACTTCCCCCGCTAATTCCTCGGGGAAAAGTTCAAAACTGTAGCTAATTAATAGTCAATCCGCGCGACTTTAACCTGTGGCGTAGCGTCAATGTCAGTCCAGGTTACATACACTGAATTCCCTACCGCCTCGATAATCGGAAATCCGCTACGCCGGGATGCACTGCTACCAGCGACTTCAGTTGTACTTAAAAGCTCACCATTTATGTCGTAGCGCGAGAGCATAATCTTCGCCTCGCCCGCGGTATCCATCCAGCTTACGATGATGTTGCCGGAGTCCAAAATCGTCGTGTCAACACGACCATTCGTATTTGGGCTCTCGACAACTATTGGCTCAGAGAAGCTCAGGCCACTATCGGTTGACAGTACGAGTTGTATTTTTGGCACATCATCTTTAGCGCTAAACCAGGCGACTGCAACTCTCTTGTTCATAGCCGCAACCGAAGGGCCATTGACAGGGCAGCCGGCAATCTGCCAATTGTCATTGTGGATTGCCTGCGGCAAGGTCCAGGCACCATCGACTAAGCGAGTCGCATAGATATCCCGGACCTCTTGCTGAGAGCGATCGCGATACACAATAATTGGGCCTTTCTCCGTCATAGCTGAACTGGTCTGACAGCAATCGCAGACGCGATGATCGAGTTCCCACTCGCTGACATTGGCACCAGACTTATCGAAAATACCAGCACGTAGAGTCATCGCTCCTGGCGGTTCGCTATGTCCCGTCGTTGAGTGGCAGCATGGAAACGAACCCGTGCTCGGCGCTAACACCATCTGTATGGATCGTCCGGGCTTCTGTCCAGGTTGCCTTGTCCTGCGGATAAAACCGTGCTCGAATGTCATAGTCGTAACTACCCGTCGCGCTCATTTGCAGCCAATGTGCAACCATGCCACTCGAATCAACCGACAGCACCGGGAAATCCGCCCAATTGACAAACCAGTTGCGGCCTCCGCTGATCACCTGGGCGGCATCCCAACCCTCGCTAGTTAGTCGAGCGAACGCTAGCGTTGCCTGCTCAGCATCCTGACTTACCCAAGAAAGATAGATTTCTCCAGATTCGTTGGCGACAACGCGTGACAGACTGCTATTGCCAGGAGCGGGTGATGGCAAACGCGTTAACTGGTCTTGGCCAGCCGCGTAAGAGGTGATTAAAATGCTCAATGCAAACAGGAGCCCAAGGAGAGCTGCATTCGGAGAATCGATTTGTCTAATCATGTCTATAGGTTCCAGCTAGCCTCTAGTCAATTTTCAATCGGTAAGCGGAGTAAGTCCCTGAAGTGTTAACGCATCAAGTATATCCTGCTCGCTTTGCTGACCTATTAATTTTGCTACGACTTTATTCGAGGGTGACAATAGATAGGTGGTAGGTAGAACGTCAGGCAACTTCAACGCTAACAAATCGACCTCTTCCTGACTTAACACAGTAAATTCAATGCCCATCTTAGCGGCGATCTCAAGCGTTAACTCCATGGGGTCTTCATCGAAGTTCACGCCCAAGACCATCACATTGCTCTTAGCCAAGCGCACACTCAGTTCATTGAAAATGGGGATCTCTACTCGACAGGGTGCACACCATTCAGACCAATAATTTACGATGCGCCAATTGCCATCGTTGGTTTCAGCCGCTGTTAGCGGGTTCCAAAAAGTCGTCATGGCCACAAAAATCAGGACTAATAGACTTAGCGAAACTAATGGTTTTATGGGCTTCAGCATTGGTGTGCTCTGGTATCTCGCTCGTTGGGGTCAGTATAATTAAAAGCGGGCAGATTTATTCGTGGATCACTGCACTGATTTGAGTTTACCCTTGCCCCTTTATCTACCCTATGCCTATTCTTGCACCGCATCAGCACGACCAGAACGAAATTTGCGTTTTCTGTCCGCATCTCGATCTGCTTTAGTCTCTTTTTGCTGCGCAACAATCAGCTCTTCTTCCAGGATCATCTCTGGCGTTTCCAATGTGATCGCACCCAGCATGCCAGCACGAAACTCATTCACAAGAATCGCCGAGGCTTTTTCCAAATCAACCCGCCCGCCGGCGCTAAGACAACCGCGTCGCGCACCCATTAGTTCAATGAATTCAAGTTCGGTATCCGGCACCGATGCCAGGTCATAACGGTCTTTCAAGGCTGCCGGGTAGCGTTTAATCAGGTAGTCGGCCAGGTAAAAGGCAACATCTTCGATACCCATCGCGGTGTCTCTAATTGCACCAGAGGCTGCCAGTCGATAACCACTATTTTCGTTTTCAATCTTTGGCCACAGGATGCCCGGCGTATCCAGCAGCATAATGCCTTGCCCCAGCTTGATGCGCTGCTGGCCTTTCGTAATAGCAGGCTCATTCCCAGTCTTGGCTACCTTGCGACCCGCCAGGGCATTAATCAGCGTCGATTTACCGACATTCGGAATCCCTGCGACCATCACCAGCATATTCAGGTTTGCTTTCACCCTGGAGGGCACTAAAGCCTGACACAGACGAATGATCTTTTGAGGCTTGCCCTTCAGGTCAAGCGTTGTCTGGAGCGTCTTGACCGAAGCATCCTGCTCAAAATGAGCCTGCCAGCGAGAGGTGGTTTGTGGGTCCGCCAGATCAGATTTGCTCAAAATTTTAATGCACGGCTTGTTATCCCGCAGGGTCACAATCGCTGGGTTCTGGCTACTAGCAGGCAAACGCGCGTCGAGCAATTCAATCACCAGATCAACATCCGGCAGGATGTTGGTCATCTCGCGAATCGCCTTGTGCATATGACCTGGGTACCAGTGAATTGCCATAACAGAAGTGCGCCCTACTCGTGACTAGTGATACCTATGCTAACAGCTTCGCTAGCAATGATACCTGATATGCGTGTGACCGCTTCTGCCACTCTGGGTTGCTATCCGGCGCTGTCGCGAAGGTCCTCTGTTTGGGGTTCGCTAAGCGATGGCCCGGCTTGCCCCACTGACCGCCCGCGTTTACCCCGGCACTTTACTCCGGAACTTTACTCCGACCCCACACATCAAAAGGGGCTTGTAAACCACGCCATCCCGGTGAAATATGGTAACATTTATCGTGCACCGTAAAACTCGGCCACGACACAGAAGATGGCCTGACACATCGCCGTTACGCCAACACTTTACTCCGACCCGGCACATGTGATGCAACAAGCAAAAACTAACAGGGTTATTTTTTTCCGCTTGATCTTTGGCTACGCCACGATTGGCCTTGTGACTGTGCTTGTAGCCTGGTTCAGCATCAATCGTATCGAAAACCAGGTCAGTGCCGCGCCCATCATTATAATAGCAGCCTGTGTGGTCTTGGCTGCGCTCGGCCTGGTCGGCATACTCGTGACAAGACAAGTCAATGGCTTCGTGATCAGGCTGCAGGAATTGCATGAGGACCTGCGCCTGCGCGGTGCCGCTTTAAACTCGGCCCAGCTTGAATCCGAGCGCATTGCAGCAGAATCAGCCCAGTTCATTGATACGGTCCCCGCCGCGACTATTGGCATTGATGCCGACGGCCTGATCAACGAATGGAACCAGACAGCGGCCAAGATCACGGCTTGGTGCAGGACTTTATTACCGAAGAGTATAGGGCGCCGGTTAAGGCAGTACTTGATGACTTACTTCGGGGTATTGACGCCTCGAGCTATGAATTTCCCTTGTACACCAAAGACGGTACCCGGGTTAAGGTATTACTCAATGCGACGACCCGCCGTGATGTAGACGGTAATATTATCGGGGTCATCGGGGTGGGTCAGGATCTCACCGACGCAAGAATCGCCCAGCTTGAATCCGAGCGCATTGCAGCAGAATTAACCCAGTTCATTGATACCGCGAACGCCCCTATTTTTGGCATTGATGCCGACGGCCTGATCAACGAATGGAACCAGACAGCGGCCGAGATCACCGGGTTTAAAAAAGAAGAAGTACTGGGGCAAGACTTGGTGCAGAACTTTATTACTGAAGAGTATAGGGCGTCGGTTAAGGCAGTACTTGAAAACGCACTCCAGGGTATTGAGTCCTCGAACTTTGAATTCCGCTTGTACACCAAAGACGGTAACCGGGTTGATGTGTTGCTCAATGCGACGACCCGCCGTGATGTAGACGGTAATATTATCGGGATCATCGGGGTAGGTCAGGATATCACCGATGTAAAAACCGCTCAGGCTGCACTCCATCAAGCGCAAAAAATGGAAGTCGTCGGTCAGCTAACCGGTGGTGTTGCTCATGATTTTAATAACTTGCTTACAGTGATTACTGGCAACCTGACGTTTCTTAAAGATGAATTAGGCGTTATGTCGGCCGACGTGGCTGAAATCATTGATGATGCTCAATCAGCTGCAACAGATGGTGCTGAATTAACGCACCGATTATTGGCTTTCGCACGTCAACAAGTACTTGAGCCTAAAGAAACGTCCGTTAACGATTTGATTATAGATACTGGCCGATTAATTAGCCGAGCTTTGGGTGAGGGCATAAAGATTACGACAGCGTTAGACAGCAAAAACCCATTAGTAATGGTAGACCAAGGCCAGCTTGAAAGTGCACTAATGAATCTGTGCATTAATGCCCGAGATGCAATGCAATCGGGAGGCTCTCTGACAATAACATCAGAAACTAAAGTGCTTAATCAGGATCTGGTGAATGAAGTTCACGATTTGGCAGTCGGCAAATACGCGGTTATTACCGTGGAAGATAGCGGGTCTGGCATGAGCGAAAAAGAGATTAGACACGTCTTTGAACCATTTTATACGACAAAAGAACCTGGCAAGGGATCCGGGTTAGGTTTAAGCATGGTGCATGGGTTTGTCACACAATCCAATGGAACAGTTGTCGTAGAAAGTGAATTGGGAACAGGATCAAAAGTAAAACTATATCTACCTGAAGTTACAGACGATAAGAATATTTTACTTCCGCCTGTTAAAACAACTCTCAGTAAAAGGTTACCCACTGGCACAGAAAAAATACTCGTTGTGGATGATGAACCACGGGTCAGAAAAACTGCAGTACGCGCCTTGCGGAAACTTGGATATGAAGTGATCGAGGCGAACAGTGCAGAAGATGCTTTAGTTTCAATCAAGAAAAACAAAAATATTGATTTGATGTTTAGTGACATCATGATGCCTGGAGGTATGAGCGGAAGACAGTTAGCCTCAATCATCAATACGGAATATCCCAAAATGAAAATTCAGCTTACTACAGGTTACGAGAATGTAGACGTTACTAAAAATAGTGCCGACGCTGACTTTCCTCTTTTGAGGAAACCCTATGACCAACAAGATTTAGCAACTGCCTTACGAAAATTGCTGGACGTATCAGGAGAAAACACAGGGTTTAGGAAACCTGACCTACCGCTTTAAGGCGCGGGACAACAGCCAGGAAACATTTACGCTCTAATAAGCGTCTGATCGTTCACCATCGCGTCCAACTGTTTTTGCACGGTCTTGCTCCAGTGCGGATGCGTTAGTATCCAAAATTTTTCCTGCTCAACGGCGTTCGCGACCAGTTCACCCACCTCGTCTGGGTGCATACCTTGCTCGAGCGCCGCCTGGATGTTACCAGCCAACTTCCCGGCCTTTTCAGAATCACCCTTGGGCTTGCCGCGGCCGGGACGAAAATCGACGGAGTGTCGACTAATATTCGTGTTAATCGGTCCTGGGCATAACACTGAGGCACGGACATTGCTTTTCTTCGCCCGAAGTTCTCGCTCCACTGCCGCCATCAACGCGACCACTCCGTGCTTGGCTACATTGTATGCGCCCATCATTTGCGATGAGATCAAACCAGCCATCGAAGAAGTGGCATTGATATGGCCAACGCCCTGTTCCTCTATGAGAGGCAGGAAAGTTTTCACGGCGTAGATTGGGCCCCATAGGTCGACATTAATGATCCATTCCCAATCAGCCAGTTTAACGTTGCGTGCTGACGTTGGAATGCCGACCCCGGCATTACTGCAAACAACATGTACCGCACCGAAGCGGCCCATGGTCACTTCTGCTAAACGCTCGACGTCTTCGAGTTTCGACACATCACAGACCTGACACTCGACAGAGGTACCAGCCTCTGAAAACTCCTTTTCAGCGGCCTTTAACAGCTCTTCATCCAGATCCGCCAACACCAGTTGCATACCGCGCCCGGCAAAGGACCGCGCCATACCAAGGCCAATACCACTGGCGCCGCCTGTGATCACGGCGGTTCGCCCAAAAAAATCCTGCATCGTTTAGTCCTCGAATCAGTCTTCGAATTAGTTAGTTGTGCTGGTCAGCATGGCCGCCTGGACATCACTAATCTCCTCATCGGACCAATCCAACCATTGTCTTAATACTTCCTCATTGTGTTCACCCAGATGAGGCGCCCCGGCTCTGACGTCTGCCTCGAGCTGCCGAAACTTATAGGGTGAGTCCGGAATCGACCTCGTACCACCTGCTCGGTCATCAACTTCAATAATAGAACCTCGTGCTTTAACGGAAGCCAGTTCCTGCACGTCAGATGCTGGCCTGACATCGCCCCAGGCAATGTTCATTTTATCCAATGCCACGATAACCTCTTCACGGTTACTACAGGTCTCGGTAAAGAAATGTCTGGAGGCAGCTCGACGCGATTCTATTTTTTCTTCCAGCGTAGCATTCTGTAAATCTTCCAGGCCGTCACTCACCCCATAAACCGAACTGAGCAACTTCCAGATATATCTAAATTCACCGGCGAGCATCAGCAAACCACCGGCAGTTTCATGAACTTCATTAGTAACGCCAACCCTCAGACCTTCGAGAGCACTATGCATGCCATCATTTGTCACAATCGTTGCGTCAACCATGGCGATCTCAACATGATCGCCCCGACCAGATTGTTGTCGCGCATAAAGCACAGCAAGCAAACCAATAAGACCATGCATAGCGGCATTAGTGTCTGCAACAGAAAGCGGTAACTCAGTGGGAAACGCGCCAGTTAGCTCTGCCTGCCGAGCAACCAACCCGGTCTCGGCGTGAATAATGGGCGCGTAGGCCGCGCGGCGACTATCGGTGTTGTTTGCACCGAAACCGGAAATGGACAGCATGATGAGTCGTGGGTTGATTTCAGCCAACGTGTCGTAGTCAATGCCTAATCGCTGCATGACATCCGGTCGGAAATTCTCGATAAGCACGTCCGCCTGCTTCACAAGCGACTTAACGATCTGCACTCCTTTTGGATGCCTCAGATCGACAGCAATGTTACGTTTCCCAGCGTTCTGCTGGTGATAGTAGCCGGAAATATCACCACGCTTGACGCCCCAGTGCCGGGTAACGTCTCCTTCAAACGGTTCAAGTTTAACAACGTCAGCACCCAGGTCGCTCAGCATACGTCCGGCGAAAGGCCCCGCCAGGACACGAGACAGGTCAAGGACTTTAATCCCGGCCAGTGGATAGCTCATCACCGACTCCTTTTTTTAATGCGACTCAACTGTGTTTCGGCGCAAGGTGGAAGTTTTCTTCCATTTTTTCGCGCACCTCGCCCTGACTTTCGAAGTACTGTCGAAAGCCACCGTTGTAATTACCGTCCTGGCGTCGCTGCTCGTTGCCTTCAAAGTTGTAATAACCGGGCGTGCATTCCTCAGAACGATTGGTCTTGCCGCGGTGTTTAATGACCTCTTGAACCCACCACTCTTCTGCCTCGTCAGTCACATCAAGCGTGTGATGCCCATTGCTGCGCACATGATCGATGCACTCGGCGATATGGTCCCCTTGGGTCTGTAGCATTTCGGTGAGGTTGAATTGGAACGACGCCTGATACCCACCCATGATAAACAGATTGGGGAAACCCGCAGTATGAATACCCAGCAGCGTGCGAATGCCATCGCTATACTTATCCTGAAGGTTCACGCCACGCTGACCAACGATATCGTTGTAGATACCGGTCTGCTGAACCTCGAAACCCGTTGCGTAAATCAGAAGGCCCAATTCGTACCCATGTCCCCTGAAGACTGGTCCTTTGGGGCTAATCTCTGTAATGCCTTCACCCTCGGTATCTACCAAATGAACATTCGGTAAATTGAAAGACGGAAGATACTCATTATGGAAGCACGGCCGCTTACACATAAACATATACCAGGGCTTCAGAGCATCAGCTGTCGTTTGGTCATCAACTATTTCATCGATCCGTCTGTGGATGCGCATCATGTAATCGATGTTAGCGTTTTCCTGCTTCTTGAGTTTGTCTTCGGGTGAGACCGCACCTTTGGCAGCTCGTTTTTCGAGTGAATTTTCAACCGCAGCAAACAGCTTCGATCGTCGTTTCGACTGCCATCCTGGCTCAAGTTTACGCGCCCAATTAGGATCGGTTGGCCAGTCATCACGAATATCAATCGATGATGGTGTTCGCTGGAACACATAGACTTCCTTCGCTGTCTTAGCCAGCTCGGGTACAATCTGCACTGCACTAGCGCCGGTACCGATAATACCGACAACCTTGTCCTTCAAGTGTTCGAGGTTCTTGCCGGTGTAGTCGTAGTCCCACCTGGATGTATGGAAAGAGTGACCGCTAAAGGAAGTCATTCCGCTAATTCTCGACAGTTTCGGTTTAGCAAGAGTGCCATTCGCACAGATTACAAATTGCGCGCGCATGACATCACCACGATCAGTGCTGACGTGCCAAAGCTGGTCTGTGTCGTCCCAGCGCGTATCAGTGACGGTCGTATTGAAGACGGAAAGTTCGTAAAGGTTATACTTATCGGCGATCGCCTGACAGTGAGCGAAGATTTCAGGGCCACGTGAATAATGATTCACAGGCACGTAGTCGAGCTCATCGAGTAACGGTAGATAGTCATAGCTCACGACATCACACGCGGCGCCTGGGTATCTGTTCCAATACCATGTGCCGCCCACATCCGAGCCACGCTCCACGATGCGAATACTCTCTATACCACGTTCTCTTAAACGGGCAGACGTCAACAGCGCAGAAAAGCCACCCCCAATAAACAGCACTTCTACCTTGTCGATGATCGGCTCTCGGCTGGGGACTTCTTCTGCATAAGGATCAACCGCATACTTTGCAAGATCACCGCTAAACTCCGACGTGGATTGATCAGTTCCAGGAGGGCGGTACAGCAATCGCAGATTTCGTTCCTCCTGGAACTTATCTTTGATGTCATCGTAGTAACTCTGGGGTTGTTTTGGTCTAGGCATCGCGCGTCGTCACCGGAAGATTTGAATCATCAAGAGACACTAACGCTCTATATATGTCAAACGAAATCATCTGCAACTAGTTGCGTTTCTGTCTTAAGCGATCGCGGAAGCGACGCATGCCGTTTAACCATCGCTCATAGTCATTTGCTTTATTGGCAAAGTACTTTGCGACTTCCATGTGCGGTAGCACCAGGAATTTCTCTTCAAGAATGGCCTGGATACAGTCATCAGCAACCTTTTCAGGTTCCAGAATGCCGTCCTGGGCTGCCTGATTCGAGTTTGTTTTGTTCGCGCGGCTTTTACCTGGACGCTTACCAAGGATATTGGTGCGCACCGCCTGTGGGCACAACACTGAGACGCCGATACCACGATCCGAGTAGTTAATAGCGAGCCACTCTGCAAGCGCAACCGCGGCATGCTTAGAGACGGCATAAGGCGCTGAATCCAGCTGCGTTAAGAGACCTGCCGCTGATGCTGTATTGAGCAGGTATCCGCCACCCCGCTCCATCATTCCGGGAATCACTGCACGCGCCGCGTTCAAGTGTGCCCAAAGATGGACCTCCATCATTTTTCGCCACTGGTCAGTTTCTAGATTTAAGCCACCGCCAAGGGCATAACCTGCATTGGAGACAAAAATATCGACGCCACCCTGCTCCACCTCAAGTCGGTTTACCAGGCCCTCAATGGCGTCCTGGTCGGCAACATCCAAATGCACTGCAGACGCCCTTGCACCAATAAGATCAGCCGTTTCTAATGCGGTGTCGACATTAAGATCAGCACAGACAACAAACCTGGCACCTGCATCCACCAGCCGACAGGCCAGCGCGCGACCGATACCCGAACCAGCACCCGTTACAACCGCCAATTTTCCATCAATATCCATCTGAATTTACCTCTATTACCAGTTTTATTAAACGCCAGCATCATTCCGAACTGAACGCGATTACTGAAGACTTGGTGAAGAATCGTGCCGCAAGAATAACACTTGAAGGGCGCTCAGATGATCGTTGTGGTCGCGAATACAACCTGATAATCAGGATCATGTGCAGATTTATTCAATGGATATGCTATGAGCGGCAGAAAGGCGCAGAACAGTCCGAGGGCTGTACCCACTGAATAAGTCACCAGCAAACCCTGCAGTGCCACGGGGTCATTATCTCCGCCCGGGACAAAATTGAACGCCAGTTCAAGGATAGTGAAACTCGCACCCACCGCAAACGCCGCGCCAAGCTTGTTTGTGGTCGTCAAGAGCGCAAAGAACAACCCTGGCCTTTGCTGGCCTGTCTTCAATTCATCCTCATCACTGATGTCAGCCATCATAGACCGGATTAAAGTCGGCGGAGCAAACCCCATAGCACCGCAACGTTTCCAGACTCTGCCAGCGGCAACAAGGCAAGGTTAATAGCTGTCATATAGAGCAAGGCCACCTTCATCGCATTATCTTTACCAACGGCATAGGCAAGCTTTAACCAAAGTGGCATCGCCAAAAAACCGGTCACAAAATAAAACAACAACGCAATACTTGCGTGTTCTGCCAACTCGAAATACGCCGTGGCAATAAAAATGTAAAGAGCGCCAGAAACCCCAATACCAAACCCTGCAGCCAGGTCTGCAATCAGTAACCGCCACATCAACCGATTAGCGAGCAGCACTTTGAACGCCTCCCGCCAGGGGATAGTCACACCACGCTTGTTGTGCGAATCAGGTACCCATAAAAGCGTAGGTATGGCGAGCAGAGGAAACAAAATCAAACAGAACCAGCCCATGCTGGCGACCTTGGTCGCCTGTTCGGAATGCCCGGTCAATTCCATCGCTGCCGGAATAGCCAGCACAACGGCCATACCGCCGATGACAAATATTTCTCGCCAACCAAATAACCTAGATCGGTCGTCGTAACTCTTTGATAATTCTACCCCCCAGGACTGGTGACTGATGGCCAGCATCGTATATCCCACGTAAAGTAAGATGAGCCAAAACATCAGATATAAACCAGAGACATCCTCTGGGTCCGGCATGAAAACCATCCAGACCGACAGCAGCAGAATCGGGATAGATAAGGCTATCCAATGTTTTCTACGGCCCCACCTGGAATCGAACTTGTCGATCATGATGCCCATAATGGGATCCGTGACGACATCCCAGATGCGCGCGATGAAAAACACCGTACCGACAGTAACCAGCGATAGTAAACAGCAATTGGCATACCCATCGCCGCCATCGGAATAGTGATCCCGCTATAGGCAGACAGAACGGTCCGTGTCAGTTTATTTGCCAATGCTTTGCCCCTGGTCCTTTATCTAATCAACAGGTTTGAAGACGCGATCTTCATATCCTGTGACCGCAGGGCCTATCCCTTGCAGTGCTTTGTTCAATTCTCCGCCCCCAGCATCTACCAACAGCGAGCGTCTATCCAGACCTGCATGATAGCAATAAGTAGCTTGCCAGTAATCGTTTTCTAGCGACAGCACTAGACGGTGATCCCTTTCATGACAGATTTAAATCCGTCAATTACGCCGCCAATCGTCACCTCTTCGTTGTAACAGGGGACGATCACTGCGATGTCCAAACCTTCTTCCATGACGCGATGATAACCGATATGATTTTGGGGTTGGAGTAGGTTTTGGGATCAGAGTACAACCCAGACAATGACTCAAGGTCAATCGCTCAAGCATACTTTGAAAAGGTCTCGCGACCAGATGGCGTGGATTCAATAATGCTACTTTTTGGCCTTTGGTGACATTCTATGCAGGCCTCTAACTCAGAGCGAAGCAACAAAGCCTTTATCTTGAAACGACTAAGGCAGATACCAGATCGGTGCCTGGGAATTCGTCACATCGATTTTCTTTTCGGCAGTGATGGGCTGACCAACGGAGTGTAGGGGCTTCCAGTACTCTTACGTACCAGAATGCCGGCGCTTTCGAATCGAAGTCTGGGTCTGTCCAGTTCATACAGATGTGCAGGCCGCCCTTTGTTTCCTGCCAGACGGGGATAGTTGTTTCCCTGAGTTCTCCATCCCTGAATTCACCTTTGATGATCTCGATGGACTGAAGCGGGGTTTCGTCATACAAGGCCTGTATGCGGAAGTGAGGGGGCTTTTTGAGTTTCTTGAAACTGCCGCCCATGGGTATGCCTTCGTAATTATCGGCATCGCAGGTGAGTGCATTCCTGGAACCCTGCAGTCTTACTTGCATTCTTGGTCCGCTGGTGGCGTATACCTCTCGCCGTTTCAAAGCATCAAACAGGCTGTGCCGGGTATTTTCTTCTGCCCACACAGCGACCAGCCCGCCGGGATTCCAACTTTGCCTCACCATGGCCTTATCCAGATCACCGATACCGAAGACGGAACCGAGCCATTTGTCTTCGTCGACGAACCCGCCTGTGGCGGCATGGTTGTCAGTTGACGAAATGATGCCGAGTTGTAAGGGATTGATGCCGGATTCGCTGTAAACCCCCAAACCTCTTGTCAGTAGCGCTCTAACATAGCTGCTTCTCATCTTCTGCCATTCTTCCCTAGAGTAATCCTCGGGCTCTGTCGGGCGTGAGCTTCGCGTTAGGTACTGTTGGAAGTTGCAGTCTTCATCGGGCTGGCCAAACGCGTAAAGACATTCGCTGGAACCCTTTTCCTGATGTATTTCAACCAGCCGCTCGAACCTCGCTCGCAGAGCACGTACTTCGTTGGTTTCTGTCTCGATGTCGAAACTTCTGCCGTCGCCCATGTTGGTGTTGTGTGGGATGGCAATGGCCTCGCAACCGGCTTCAGCCTTGCACTGATTGTCCAGTTCCTGCCAGAGCGCCAGCGGGTTTGGGTAGCGCATATAGTCGATGGCGTCCGGGGTCACGTTTTCATCGCGGAAGATGACGTTGCGATGGTTATGACTGTAGTCAGGTGTTGCTGACCACTCATAACCATTGAGCGCCGTAAAATGACAAGGATCGTCTGCCGCGTTGGTTTGTTGTTGGATACGATCCCATTGGGACATTCTGCTGTTGTCGCAATGTTCAGCATCCTTGGCGCAGATGGGTGTTGGTTGTGGTGAGGCTTTGGTAATGGTCGGGATGACGTACTCTGCAAAAACTTCCGTCCCGGTAATTCGCCCGGCTTTTTCAGTCATAATGTCGCAATAAGGATCATCACTCCATTCGGGATCGGTGCAGATATAGAGCAGATCAAACCACTCTGCGTGATCAGTGACCGCCATAAAGTCTAGCGGTCTATCCAGCTTTACCGAAAGCTCATCGGTGAGGGAAAGTTCACTACCTCGAGCGAAACGATAGGCATCAGCGGGAGTCTTAATCGTGCCGTAGCCCCAAGCGTCCAGGGAATAAGCAGTGTGAACATGCAGGTCCCCCCAGTAGACCTGTTTCTGCCCGGGTTGATATCCAGTGCAGCGGCCATCTTCGGCAAGAAGAGTGGCGCCCGGGACGATGAAGGCAAGCAGCGCGACAACGAGTCTTTTCAATTTGCCCCCCGGGCGGTTCTGATGTTACAGATTATACTTCAGAAATACGCTGGTCGAGCGCGGGCGAACAGGCTGACCGAATCCCATCGAGAAAGCAGAGAAGATTGAACGCGATTGAAAATAGAACTCATCTGTTGCATTTCGAATGATGACACCAGCTTCCCATTGGTCATCCGGGCTGAAGTATCTGGCGCTGACATTTAGCGTCTTGTGGTCTTTTTCCAGTACCTCGGGAATATTTTCGGTGCGGCTGTAGTAGTCATCCTTCATACTATAATCAGCCCGTAAGGTAATCCCTGCGCCGTTCTCAAGCGGTATATCATAGGCCGCGGTCAGCGCCACGGTGTAGTCGGGCGTAAAGGGCAGATCATTACTCTTGGACAGAGTGATGCCGGATGAAACCAGGGTACCTTTGAACGAATCGATTTCATCATCGAGCACACCCAAGTTTAATCCCAACGTCAAATTATCCCCGACCAGGGCAGTCAACTCGAGTTCAAACCCTGAAATGGTTGCATTACCCAGGTTGGCCTTGGAAGTATTGTCACCGACACCGGGCAAATTGGAGGTGGCAGAGATCTGCATATCCTCATAGTCCATCTGGAAGAGCGCGATGTTAGCCCGAGCGCGACCATTAGCGAAGGTCGTCTTGTAACCGAACTCATAGTTCTTAACGAACTCAGGGTCATAGGTTGGCAGCGGATCCGGCACGGCGCCGGTGAATCGGGCCGGGTAACCGCCATCTCGAAAGCCTTCAGAGTAAGTAAAATAGGCCATGCTGGAGTCGGTTGCATCCCAGGACAGACTAAACATCGGTGTGGTTTCTGATACCGACAGATCACCGAACTGTTGACTGAATGACAAAGTACGCTCGGTATCCATTACAAATGTCTTGTCGCTTTCTGTCCATCGCGACCCGACGGTGGCATGCCAGCGGTCAGTAATATCATAAGTTAACTGCACGTAGATGGCTTTACTTTCGTTGTCGATGCGGCGTGCCAGATTTTGGAAAAAGAAGTTGGGCGGCGTGACGCCCAAAAAAGGTACATGAGCAATCTGGTTAAAGATATCTTCAAGTCCTTCTTCCTCAAAATAATACAGGCCAACCACGTAGTGCAGTCGGTCTTCCATCGCGAGGCCAGTGATTTGAAACTCTTGCGAGAATTGCTCCTGACTGTACTCGGGATGGGTGTTGGCGAAAACAATGTGGGGAGAATAGTCGAGGTCATTGAACAAAAAGATATCGAACTCTCGATAAGAAGTGATCGATTTAATGTTCAGGTTTCCGACTGCCCAGTCGATCGTCAGGTTCGCCCCCCAGACTTCGATATCCTGATCGGCTTTAACTGGATTGCCATCAAAGTCCGTAAAAACACTATTGTTGGAATAGTCATCGCCAGTGTTGTACACGGGACCGTAGCAAGCAAGATTGGTGGCTTGACCCGTGGCCGTGGTGCAACTGCCGGGATCACCGGACCAGAAAACATTCCAGAAATTACCAAATACACCGGGTGCGCCTGGCCCCGCTGCTTGCTGGCCATTAAAGAAACCAAGGCCGGCGAGCGGAACCGCAGCTCCCGGTGTGCTGGTGTCTTTAGAATAGTCATAAGCAAAGTCGACAGACAGGTTCTCCGAAATCGCTCCGCCAAGCTGCAGTCGCAGGCCCCAGACATCTTCGCTGCCAAGATCATAGTCGTCGTATTGCTGAGCTTTAACGTAGCCATCTCGCTCCCTTGAGAAAGCTGTTAGTCGACCACCAAATTGTTCACCCAGCGGTACATTGATCGTAACGCGTGCTTCCTCATGTCCCTCGTCGCCGACGGCCAGTCTGAAAGAGGCATCAAATTCAGTGCCGGGTTTCTTGGAGACCACGTTCACGGCTCCGCCGATTGTGTTTCGCCCGAAGAGCGTTCCCTGGGGGCCTCGCAATACTTCAATACGTTCTACATCAATCAGATCAAACGCGTTGCCAACCATACGGCCGGTAAACACACCGTCCAGATAAATACCTACGGCGGGGTCTTCAACAATGATAAAATCCGCCTGGCCCATACCTCGGATAAACACGGTGGGCGACTTGATACCGCTGGTGGGTTGGGCATTTTCGAAATGTACATTGGGTGCGATTTGGCCAACAACATCAAGGCTTGCGGCTCCGCGAGCATCCAACTCTTCGGAAGACAATACGGACACCGATGTGGGCACGCTTTGAAGACTCTCTTCACGTTTACGTGCGGTGACGATAATCTCTTCAAGCGCCTTTGCGCCATCAGCCAAGGCAATAGTCGGAACTGCAGTCATAAATACTATGCCGGATAAAAAGACCACGACGGCGTTCCTATAAAGGGTGTTTCTATAAATCATAATGCACTCCTCAGCCATCTAAGGCCGTTGTTGGATCAATTACCAACCGGGATCGGGTAAGATCGCTGCTGGTTACCGCGCTGTTACCCAACTACTATTAAATGCCGCCATGCGGCATAATGCTTCGCTTTCTAGGTAATTATATTGTCAACTTATTTGATTATAAATTCAAGCTTTGCGTTACATCGGTGAATTTTAACGTCGAACAGGATGACCCGAGGAGTTCAACCACTGCACCCGGAAATAGCGCCGGTTTTTAACTGTGCCAGGACCTCTATCACGAACCGGTGCGCGCAAAGACAAAGAGACCCGTGATTGCAACGCACTACAAAGTTGATTTGACTGAGCACTATCCGGCTGAATATATAGAGCAGCGGGACGGGAATACACGCCTGCGAGGTAACGAAGGGCTCTTTCTGTTGGAACATGTCCTCACAGGTATTGTCGAACGTGCGCGATGGCGCCAACAGCAGGGAATCTAGTATTTTGGCCAAGCAAAACCCAACGACGTATCTCGAG
>LWDU01042179.1_pt1 | contig 49941 bp, 51 predicted proteins | sample 727161 | NCBI WGS metagenome assembly LWDU01 (sample SAMN04566230, study PRJNA314399) | hydrothermal vent metagenome | isolation source: deep sea hydrothermal plume seawater | place: Mexico: Gulf of California, Guaymas Basin | collected 2004-07-11
CATGGGATCAAGCATTAGACATTATTTTAAGGTCGCGTGGTCTAGGTATGCGCCAAAGTGGTAACGTTATTATGGTTGCACCTTCAGAAGAGCTTGCCGCTCGTGAACGCTTGGAACTAGAAGCTAATCGTCAAGTTGAAGAGTTAGCGCCATTGCGTACCGAATTTATGCAAATAAATTATGCAGATGCCGCTGATTTGATGGGGTTAATACAAGCTGAAGAAAATAATTTACTGTCTGAACGAGGTACTGTCTCAACAGATGAAAGAACTAATACTCTCATTATTCAGGATATATCTAGTAGTCTTGAAGCAGTTAGAGGTTTAATTAGCGAGCTTGATGTTGCAATTAGACAAGTTTTAATTGAATCACGTATCGTTAATGCTGATGAGTCATTTGCAAAAGATATCGGTGTGCGTTTTGGTTACAGTAAACATTCAAAACAAGGTACCTCAGATCGAGCAACAATTGGTCAAAACCCTGCAGACCCTTTCGTCGCCATCGGTGGTGGTCAAGCAGGTAATGTAGATTATGGTGGTACAACGACCTTTAATGATGGAACGAATGAAAACTATATTGTTGATTTACCTGCTATTCCTGGCGATGCTTCAGCATTAGCGTTAGCTATTGGTAAAGTAGGTTCATTCTTATTGCAATTGGAACTTTCAGCATTAATAGCTGAAGGACGTGGAGAAGATATTGCTAGCCCACGTGTAATAACATCTAACCAACATGAAGCCTTGATTGAATCTGGTGTTCAAATTCCGTATCAGGAAGCCTCATCTAGTGGTGCTACCAGTACATCGTTCCAGGATGCGGTTTTAAGTTTACGAGTGACTCCTCAGATAACACCTGATGACCGTATTATTATGGATTTAGTAGTAAACCAGGATACAGTAGGTGCTGAGTTTAATGGTGTTCCTGCTATTAATACACGTAGCGTTACTACTCAAGTTTTGGTAGAAAATGGTGAAACGATAGTCTTAGGTGGGGTATATACATCTACTGATACGACATCAATTTCAAGAACACCTTTCTTTGGTGACTTACCTTATGTTGGCTTTCTATTCAAACTTGATTTTTATTACGCCTAAAATATTGAAAGACAGTTTAACGATTTAATAATAAAAAAATACGTTACATAATTTAGGGATGTGACCATTGGGTCACATCCCTTTTTTTGTTTATAGTGGAGTAATCTGCCATTACATAAGTTATTCTTGATATAGAGAAATATTTAATAATTATTCATAATGGTTAAGTCAAAAAACATTTTTTTAATTGGGCCGATGGGGGCAGGGAAAACGACGATCGGCAGGCAATTAGCAAAGAAATTATCAAGCCAGTTTTATGATTCTGATTATGAAATTGAACAGCGTACAGGAGCTGATATCCCTTTAATATTTGAGTTAGAAGGTGAAGAAGGTTTCAGAAAACGCGAGACTCAAGTGATTGAGGAATTGGTATCATTGAAAAATATAATCTTATCAACAGGTGGTGGTTCGGTATTATCACCGGTGAATAGAAAAGCATTGGAAGACAATGGAACGATCATCTATTTGAAATCAACGGCTGAAAAATTATTCAAGAGAACGGCAGAAGATAAGCGTCGTCCTTTGCTGCAAACTGAAGATCGACTAGGCCAGATAAAAAAGATTTTGAGTGAAAGAGAACCCTATTATCTGTCCATGGCAGACGAAATAATTGATACGCATGATTTAGGTATTAAACAAATAATAAATAAGATATTAAAATTAATAGAAACAAATGAAAGCAATTGAAGTTGATTTAGCTGAACGTAGTTATCCAATATATATTGGAAAATCTGTCCTGTCTGACAAAGCCTTGTTTGAACAACATGTTACAAGTAATCAGGTATTGATCGTTACCAATGAGACGGTTGCGGCTCTATATCTATCTCAAATTGAAAGTCATTTAAGTAATGTAAATTATGAAGCATTAATATTGCCAGATGGAGAAACATATAAATCTCTCGATAGTTTTAATCAAATAATTAGTCGATTGATGGAAAAGAAATACAGTCGAACCTGCATATTAATCGCATTGGGTGGTGGTGTGATTGGTGATTTAACCGGCTTTGCAGCGGCGTGTTATCAGCGTGGCGTTAAGTTCATACAAGTACCGACAACTTTACTTGCACAGGTTGATTCATCAGTCGGTGGAAAGACAGCAGTGAACCATCCCCTGGGTAAAAATATGATTGGTGCGTTTCATCAACCTGTTGCTGTATTTGCTGATACAGAAGTACTCTCAACTTTACCAGATAGAGAATTATCAGCAGGCCTGGCAGAAGTTATTAAATACGGAATAATTCGAGATATAGAGTTTTATGATTGGCTGGAAGAAAATATTGAATTAGTCAGGAAGCGTGATGATGATGCACTGGAATACATAATCAATCGTTCCTGTGTTAATAAGGCTGAAGTCGTTGCAGAAGATGAAAGAGAGTCAGGGATTCGAGCGATATTAAATCTCGGACATACTTTTGGCCATGCTATAGAAACAGCGTTGTCGTATAAAGAATGGTTGCATGGTGAAGCGGTTGGTTGTGGCATGTTAATGGCAGCAGATTTATCGATGCGATTAGGACTAATCGAAGAGGCAAAAGTTGATAGAATTCGATCATTACTAGAAAGAACAAATTTACCTACGCAAATTCATAAAGATGTGAGTCTTGAACAAATGCTTGAGAACATGAAAGTCGATAAAAAATCCAGAGATGGTGTTTTATATTTAATATTATTGAACGATATCGGTAATGTTTTTGTTACTTCTGACTATACCGAACAAGCTTTAAAAGAAACGATTAATCACTTTCTAAGCTGAGGACTATATAGTGGCGAATGAGTTAGCGATTTATGCGGCACGCTCCGAAAATTCAAAAGGACGCGTGCATAAGGATGATGGTTCCGAATATCGTAATGAGTATCAACGAGATCGAGACCGTATAATTCATTCATCCGCTTTTCGTCGTCTGGAATATAAAACTCAGGTATTTGTAAATCACGAAGGCGATATGTTTCGTACTCGTCTAACGCACTCAATTGAAGTAGCGCAAATAGGGCGAACAATTGCGCGAGCATTAAACGTCAATGAAGATTTAACCGAAGCAATTTGTTTGGCGCATGATCTTGGACATACGCCTTTCGGCCATGCTGGTCAGGATGCCCTGAACGCTTGTATGAAAGACTACGGCGGTTTCGAACACAATCTTCAGTCATTAAAAATTGTTGATCTACTAGAAAAACGATATGCCATCTTTCCCGGCTTAAATTTAACCTTTGAGACTCGAGAAGGAATATTAAAACATTGTTCAAAAAATAACGCTAAGACACTCGGTATAATAGGTGAACGTTTTATAAATAATGAAAAGCCGGGAATAGAAGCGCAGATAGCAAATATTGCGGATGAAATAGCCTATAACAACCATGATATAGATGATGGCTTAAGAGCCGGTTTGTTAGATATCGAATCACTACGCAAATGTGAGCTTGTCGATATTCACTACAAGAGAGTAAAAGAAAAATGGCCGGATCTAAGCGGTAGCCACTTACGTCATGAGATCATAAGAAGGATGATTAACTATGTTGTTAGTGACCTAATTGAAACAAGCGAAGAACTAATTACTAGTGTGAGCCCAATCGATATAGATGATGTGAGAAAGTGTGGTAAATCATTAATCAGGATGAGCAAAAAAACGGAGTCTATGCATAAAGCTTTGAAGAAGTTTTTACACGACAACTTATACCGTCATGAGCGTGTTAATCTTATGGCCGAGCAGGCAAAAGAAACAATAGATTATCTGTTTAATGCTTATATGACCATGCCAGAGTTATTAACGGATGAATTGCAGGCAGTAATAAGCTCCGAGTCAAATAAAATAGATAAGATGCAGACCACAAGGTTAATAGCAGATTATATAGCGGGAATGACAGATCGCTTTGCCTTTTCCGAACATGACAGAATTAGTAGTAATTAATGGGTAAGAAATATAGTTGAGATTTTACTCTAAAAATATTAAGCATCTAATTTGCAAATGGATTTATGGCTGAAGAAAAAAAACAAAGTAATTTTATTACGCCGGAATTAACACACCGTAGTGAGCTAATTTTGCATTTGCTGGAATACAGCGACAAACTTGTTGTTGTTAAAGGCGAGCCTGACTCAGGAAAGTCGACATTCTTCGAAGAATTAATCCGTAAAAACGAATCAAATTTAATCATCAGAAATTTGACGGGTAGTCCACTCACTAATACAAATGATATTTTTCAGGCTCTCATTGACGATGATAAGCATGATGCTTTACAAGAGCCAACATATAGTCAGGTAGAGTTAAATCAATGGTTAACTCGTTGCCAAAATAAACAACAAATTCCGGCATTATTCATTGATGACGCTGATCTTTTTGATGATGATTTATTAGGAACTTTACTTAATATATTGGATGCTTCCAATGAAGCTGCGGTCCTACATGTTTGTATTTTTTGCGAGCCATCATTTCTGGAACGGCTGGAAGAATCTGAAATAAATAAAAAAGATTCGGACAGTTTACATATTATTGAAATGCCTGGTTTAAGTGAAAAACAGGCAGAACAATATATCCATAGTAATTATCCATCAGAGGGTTCTACAGACTTTAAATTGTTTGATGAAAAAACCATTAAACAAATACATCGTATATCACATGGTTTACTCGGCAGAATAAATGCCTTGTGCGAACAATATTTAAATGACCCTGCAAAAAAACCAGAAGCGATAGAAGAAAAGAAAAAGCCTTCTTTAAATATAAATATTAAAGAAATTGTATTAAAAAATAAGTCGGTATTGATCGTCGTTACGTTATTAATGTCGCTATCAATTAGCGTTGCTATGATATTAAATCAAACAGACAAAGAAGACGTAAAACAAACTATAAAATTAGAGTTGCCAAAACTAAACGAAGATGAAGTTAATAACGATGACATCGTCAAAGTAGAAGTGCCAGAAGATATGGAACCAGAGCCGGTAACGATCGAAGAATTGTCGCCGTCGGTTATTGCTGAAATTGCGGATGACTTAAATAATAAAACAGAGGTGCTTGTTTTTAATGCGCAAGGTAACCTAATTGCTAAAGAATCTGATCTGGAAATAATAAAAATAAAAGAAGAACTCAAAGAAGAAAAGATAGTAGAGCAAAAAATTGTAGAAGAAATCATTAAAGACAGCGTGCCTTTTTCTAAATCAATCCCCGATAAGGAAATTATTCCCGAGCCAGAACCAGAAATAAATTCCGAGCCTATAGTAATTTCAGAACCTGAGCCAGAATCCGAAGCTGGACCTGAATCAGTAAAGGTTATAGAACCTAAACCAGAACCTGAAGTAGAAGAAAAGTCAGAAGCAATCAAAAAAGATATTAAGTGGTTAAAAAAACAAGATCCGAAAAAATATGTCTTACAGCTAATTGGTGCCTATGAACAAGAGACGATAGATGTCTATTTAAAAGCCTTTAAAAACAATGATGATAAAATAATATCATTTACGGCTCTAAACAAAGGCAAGAAATGGCATGTACTAATTTACGGTCTTTACGCTAATCGTGATCAAGCTGTCGCAGCGATAGATAGTCTGCCGACAAAAGCAAAATTAATGGCTCCATGGCCTAGAAGCGTCCAAAGCATTAAAGATTTGCTGTAATAGCCAATCTAAATAAGTACTAAATAGATATATTTTCGATTTAAATCTCTTAAGTTCTTTAAAAAATAGCTATATTGTACTCTAATTACGCAATACGCCTCTAAAATACTCTAAATCCATATTCAGCTTCATTTAAAGAATAATTACGCTTGCATCGTGACATAAACACGTTGCTTTACTATAATTCTCCCCCCTTTTCGTAAGGGTATGGAAAGCTAGATTCGAAATAAATATAAGAATAACGAAGCCGTCCTACAGGTTTTTCCTGTAAGTGATACCCCTAACTTTCTCAGCAGGTTTTCTAGCCATCATGTGTTAAACGAGATGGTTAAATAAAAATATTATTAAACTAGAGTGAACTCAGAATGAAGCAACCGCCTAAACAGCAAGGTTTATATGACCCATCTACAGAGAAAGACGCCTGTGGCCTCGGATTTGTAGCACATATAAAGGGACAGAAATCCCACGAGATTATTGATGATGCATTAACCATCCTAAGAAACTTAATCCATCGCGGCGCTTGCGGTTGTGAAGAAAATACTGGTGATGGAGTCGGCATCCTGATTCAAAAACCACATAAATTTTTCAAACGTGTCTGTGCAGAAATAGACATCGACCTACCCGAGTCAGATAGTTATGGCGCGGGCATGGTTTTCTTGCCAACCGATCCAGCTCAATCAAAACAATGTCAGGACATCTTTGAAAGAGTTATTAAAGAAGAAGGCCAAACTCTATTAGGTTGGCGCGATGTACCCACTGATGATTCATTAATAGGTCCCACCGCAAAAGCAGGTGAACCTACCTTCAAACAAATTTTTATTGCCAAGAATGACAAGCTCGATGCCCCTGCATTTGATCGCAAACTCTATGTCATTCGTAAACTCGTAGAGAATGAAATCTGGAGTTCAGAACTATCCGAACTCGATTTGTTCTATCTCTCGTCATTGTCATATCGCACCTTTGTCTATAAAGGTATGTTAACCGGTTCCCAAATTGAACCGATGTTCCCGGACCTATCCGATCCGGATGTTGAAACCGCATTAGCACTAGTACATCAACGTTTCTCAACCAATACTTTTCCGGCATGGAAACTGGCACACCCCTTTAGATATGTCGCGCACAATGGCGAAATCAATACCGTCCGTGGTAATGCCAACTGGATGCGTGCACGAGAAGCCTTGTGTGAATCAGATTTATTCGGTGATGATTTACAAAAACTATTTCCGATTGCAGTAGAAGGTGTTAGTGACTCAGCAACCTTTGATAACGTTATGGAATTTTTACACATGGCCGGTCGTCCATTACCGCATGCGGTATTGATGATGATCCCGGAAGCATGGTCAGGTCATGAAACCATGGATGACGAACGTAAGGCTTTTTACGAATATCACGCAACTTTAATGGAACCTTGGGATGGCCCAGCGTCATTGTCGTTTACCGATGGTGAAGTGATTGGTGCCGTATTAGATCGAAATGGATTACGTCCTTCACGTTACTACGTTACCCATGACGACAAAGTTATCATGGCGTCAGAAGTCGGCGTGCTCGAAGTCGCACCAGAGAATGTAAAAATAAAAGATCGTCTGCATCCCGGTCGTATCTTTATGGTCGATACCAAACAAGGTCGCATCATCGGTGATGAAGAAATTAAAAAGGAATTTATTGATGAACATCCGTACGGCGAATGGCTGAAAAAGAACCTGATGGCGATTGAGAATCTACCGAATCCAAAACAGATTCATGGTTCAGATGCAGAAACCTTATTACAACGCCAACAAGCGTTTGGTTATACCCATGAAGATCTAAAAGTCTTAATGGCGCCAATGGCAGCGAATGGCATGGAACCGACGGGTTCTATGGGTACCGATGCTGCACTTGCTGTGTTATCAAATCGTTCGCGATTGTTATATGACTATTTCAAACAACTGTTCGCACAAGTCACCAATCCACCGCTGGATGGTATTCGTGAAGAGTTAGTGACGCAGGTAGCGATCACTATCGGGCCAGAAGGCAATCTTTTAAAACCGGCTCCTGAAAGTTGTCGTCGTATTAAATTAAATTCGCCAGTGATTACAAATGAAGAGCTGGCAAAAATCCGTGATGTAAATCTTCCCGGTTTTAAAACCAAAACAATTCCAATTTTATATGCTGTTGCTGAAGGCGGTGCAGGGTTGGATAAGGTATTGGAAGAAGTTTATACGCAAGTCGATAAAGCAATTGAAGACGGCTATACCAACGTCATACTTTCGGATCGTGGTATCGATGAAAACAAAACAGCAATACCGGCACTATTAGCAACCGCCGGTGTACATCATCATTTAATCCGTAATGGACAACGTACGCGAATTGGTCTGGTACTCGAATCGGGTGAGCCAAGAGAAGTGCATCATTTCGCCGTGTTGCTGGGTTATGGTATCGGCGCAGTAAATCCTTACCTCGCGTTTGAATCTTTAGGTGCGTTGATTGGCAACGGTCAATTGCCGCAAATGGATCATCAAAAAGCCGTCGGCAATTTCATTAAGGCGGTGAACAAAGGTCTGACCAAGATAATGGCGAAGATGGGTATTTCCACCGTACAGTCTTACTGTGGTGCGCAAGTCTTCGAAGCCATCGGTCTGGAAAAAGCCTTCGTCGATAAATATTTTACCTGGACGGCATCACGTATTGGCGGTATCGGTCTGGATGTAGTTGCAAAAGAAATGAACCAACGTCATCACAACGCCTTCCCGGGTCGTGAAGTGAAAAAACCGGATCTGGAATGGGGTGGTGAATATCAGTGGCGACGTGATGGTGAATATCATCTGTTCAATCCTGATACCGTTTTCAAACTGCAACATGCAACCCGCTCTGGCCAATACAAAGTCTTTAAAGAATATACTAATCTGGTTGATGACCAGAGTGAAAACCTCGCAACCTTACGCGGCATGTTTGAATTCAAGTTTGCTAAAAAGGCAATACCACTAGACGAAGTCGAATCAATAGAAACGATTATGAAACGCTTCTCTACCGGAGCCATGTCTTATGGCTCGATCAGTAGAGGCGCGCACGAAACCCTGGCTATCGCTATGAACCGTCTCGGTGCTAAATCGAATACTGGTGAAGGTGGTGAAGATTCAGGTCGTTATACGCGTGATGAAAATGGTGACTTAAGACGTAGCGCAATCAAACAGGTTGCATCCGGTCGCTTTGGTGTCACCAGTGAATACCTTACAAATGCCGATGATATACAAATTAAAATGGCACAAGGTGCGAAGCCGGGCGAAGGTGGACAACTTCCCGGCGCCAAAGTCTATCCGTGGATTGCAAAAGTACGTGGCTCTACTCCATGGGTTGATTTGATTTCACCACCGCCTCATCACGATATCTATTCGATTGAAGATCTGGCGCAATTAATACATGACTTAAAGAATTCGAATCCAGGTGCACGTATCCATACCAAGCTGGTTGCTGAAATTGGTGTTGGAACGGTAGCCGCCGGTGTTGCCAAGTGTCACTCCGATGTGATTTTGGTATCAGGTTATGACGGTGGTACGGGTGCTTCTCCGGTCAGCTCATTAAAACATGCCGGCTTACCTTGGGAATTAGGTGTAGCCGAAACCCAACAAGTACTGGTAATGAATGGTTTACGTGATCGTATTGTTTTACAAACCGATGGTCAGTTAAAGACCGGCCGTGATGTGGTCATTGCCACCTTACTTGGCGCCGAAGAATTTGGTTTCTCAACCGCACCATTAGTGGTGATGGGTTGTATCATGATGCGTGTTTGTCATTTAAATACCTGTCCGGTTGGTGTCGCAACACAAAATCCGGAACTCACCAGAAAATTCACCGGCCAACCCGAGTTTGTTGAAAACTTCTTTAAGTTTATCGCTGAAGAAGTACGCGAATACATGGCCGAACTGGGTTTCAGAACCATAGATGAAATGATCGGTCAGGTTGACAAACTGGATACTAAAAAAGCGGTTGATCACTGGAAAGCAGCAGGCCTCGACTTTACTAATATTCTACACAAAGCAGAACTACGTCCTGGCGATAAATACTACTGTGTTAAAGAACAGGATCATGGACTGGAAAGATCACTCGACATGACCAAAATTGTACCGTTGAGTAAAGCGGCATTAGAGAATAAAGAGAAGGTCGATATTATTCTGCCGGTACTGAATACTGATCGTACCGTCGGTACCATACTCGGTCATAACATCACCAAACGTTACGGTGTAGAAGGTCTGCCAGAGGACACCATCAACATTCATTTTAATGGATCAGCCGGCATGAGTTTTGGTGCATTCATACCGAAAGGCATCACCATGACACTCGAAGGCGATGCCAATGATTATCTCGGTAAAGGTTTATCCGGTGGCAAGATCATTGTTTATCCACCACGTAAATCAACTTTCGTAGCAGAAGAAAATACCTTAGTTGGTAATGTACTGCTCTATGGTGCAACGCAAGGCGAAGCTTATTTCCGTGGTCTAGCTGGTGAACGTTTCTGCGTACGTAATAGTGGCGCGAAAGCCGTTGTTGAAGGTGTTGGTGATCATGGTTGTGAATACATGACTGGCGGTGCTGTTGTCATCATCGGTAAAACCGGACGTAACTTCGCAGCCGGCATGTCAGGCGGTGAAGCCTATGTACTGGATGAAGACGGCGACTTTGAAATCCGTTGTAACACTGGCATGGTCGGACTGGAAAAAATAGTAGAAGCAGAAGATGTCGAAAAAGTTAAAACTTTGTTGGCGAATCATATTCAATATACACAAAGTACCGTTGCAGAAAAAATTCTGGAAAACTGGAAGGATTATCAAGGTAAGTTTGTGAAGATCATGCCTATCGCATACAAGAAGGTATTGGCAGACATTAAACGTGGCAGAGAGAAAGGCCTCACAGAAGAAGAAGCTATAATGGAGGCCGCTAATGGGTAAGCCAACAGGATTCATCGAATACGAAAGTGAAAAAACGACGTATCGTCCGGTAGACGAACGATTGAAAGACTACAATCAAGTCATGCAGCCGTGGCCAGTCGCACCACTAAAAGTACAAGCGGCACGTTGTATGGATTGTGGTATCCCGTTTTGTCATCAAGGTTGCCCACTGGGTAACTTGATCCCGGACTGGAACGACTTGGTCTATCGCGATCAATGGGCCGATGCGATTGATCGTTTACATGCTACCAATAACTTCCCCGAATTCACCGGTACCCTATGTCCAGCGCCATGCGAAGGTTCATGTGTACTCGGTATTAATGAAGATCCCGTCAGCATTAAAGCGGTTGAATTATCAATCATAGAAAAGGCCTGGGAAAACGGTTGGATCAAACCACAAATCGCCGAAAATAAAACCGGTAAAAAAGTTGCGATTGTAGGATCAGGCCCAGCAGGTATGGCCGCAGCACAACAACTCGCGCGCGCCGGTCATGATGTCATCTTGTTTGAACGTGCAGATCGAATCGGTGGATTGATGCGCTATGGCATACCAGAATTCAAAATGGAAAAGAAACAAATCGATCGACGTATGGAGCAAATGGAAGCAGAAGGTGTCATCTTCAAAACCAATGCAAATATAGGTGAAAATGTTTCTATAGAAAATTTAAAAGAAGATTTTGATGCCATCATCCTAACCGGTGGTGCATGTGAAGCACGCGACCTACCAACAGAAGGCCGCGAACTAAACGGTATTCATCAAGCTATGGAATACTTGCCGATGCAAAATAGAGTTTGTGAAGGTGATGAACCAGCTGATGATTTTATCGATGCCAAAGATAAAAACGTGGTTATCATCGGTGGTGGTGATACCGGTGCGGATTGCCTAGGTACCGCAAATAGACAAGGCGCGAAATCAGTACATCAACTGGAAATCATGCCGAAGCCACCAACAACTAGAGCCGAAGATAATCCATGGCCAGAATGGCCTCGTATCTATCGCACAGCATCAGCGCACGAAGAAGGTGTAGATCGAGTTTATGCCGTATCAACCAAACGTTTTATTGATGACGGCAATGGCAATGTAAAAGCATTGGAGTTGGTTACCGTAGAAATGAAAAACGTCGATGGTCGTATGAGCTTCGAAGAAGTAGCAGGTAGCGAAAAAGAATTACCATGTGATCTAGCATTCTTATCAATGGGTTTCGTCGGTCCAGAAAAGCCCGGTCTATTAGAACAACTAGGCGTAGAGTTAGATGGTCGCGGCAATGTCGTAGCCGATCCAAAAACATGGATGACCAGTGTCGATGGTGTCTTCGTCGCCGGCGATATGCGCAGAGGTCAGAGTTTGATCGTATGGGCGATAGCAGAAGGTAGAAGTGCTGCGTCGGGCGTAGATAAGTTTTTAATGGGAGAAAGTGATCTCCCTGCTCCCGTATAACTAAGCTGTCGTTCCTGCGTAGGCGGGAATTTAGTAGTAAAAACAAAACTCCCGCTATGCGGGAGTTTTACCTTGTGTCTTTAAGTTATCGTTCTTATCAGTATTTATTTCGCCTGATGGCAAGTCACTTCTTTTTGCGTGGCCAAAAAGAACTAACGAAGAAATCGGTATGAATGGTCTAGGTTGACAGTTCAGATATACTTGAGGCTCTTTTGAATTCTCTTTCTAGCAGGAATTATGCGCTTTTATATTAATCATCTATTCGTTTTAATCTTCTCTTTGTTGTTGCCCATTATTGCTGTGGCTGATGAGGAAATTTCTTCATTATATAAACAGCATGGTATCGAAGGGGCTTTAATCATTGCTTCGTTAGAGGGTGATGTTGTGTATGTTCATAATAGTGAACGTGCGCAGCGGCGGTTTTTTCCTGCATCTACGTTCAAAATTCCGAATACCTTAATCGGAATGGAAGGATCAAATGGAAGTGGAAGGGTCAGGTCTTGCCTTTTGCTTCAGGTTAAAAGCATGGATGCAATGATTTGACTTGGTGGTTTCTGACATTCGTATTCCTTTACTAAAGCAGTGTTGTGATATTTTAATACTACGTCGATTTTTTATGATGTGAAATACAGTAAATACAGGGTCAGGTCTTGCCTTTTGCCTGCTTTGTAATTTAAACAACATGGTATCTTTGATGATTGAAAAACTAAATAAGTATTTCTATGCTTTTTTCTCTGTTCCAATCGGGTGATTTGTCTATGTCCATGCTTGCCTGAATAGTCCACTGTATTCTATTGCTCATTGCCTGAAATGTGTGTGGTGCATCTTCGGGTATTTCAATCGTTGCTCTTTCTATCACCGGAAAATCTCGCATTAAAATACCTTTTCTAGAAAGCTCACATTCAGTTTTGTGGAACTCATGGGTATATGTATGTTTACTTGTGCCACTACCGCTTGTGGCAGATTCAATGCCAACTAAACTGAATGTGATTTTATTTACATCGAGATCGACATTGGGTGTGAATTCAAATCTTATCTCTGTCTCATCTGTTGCTCGTAATGAGATGGGTTGTACTTCGAAGGTAACTCGACCGACTTTGCCGAACAAGATATTTTTCATAATCATTTTGACGCCGATGAATATACCGACGGCAATTAATATAAAACCAAGTATCGGATCACCAAAACCATTGTTGGTAAAAAAGACGGAATAATTTATTAAGCTGCCTATGGCTATTAGAACCAATGATGCAATGACGCCGTATTTAAATATCGCCATCGGATTATCGATCATGTTCTGTAGTTTTTTGATATGTTTGTGTTGACTGTAGACGTTTGCGGTTAGGTTGTTGTATTTGTCTGCTGCGGGTATGACTTCTGGTGATAGGCCGCCTTTTTCTACGATGTATTCTATTTCGGATTTAGGATCGATGGCCCAAGGAATATCGGCACGAACTTTTATGTATCGATCGATGTTGATGTAATGACCGTGGTAGGTTAGCGGGCCTTCTTTTAGCTCAAATGAATAGCTGTAGTTGTATTCACCTGCTTGCCATTCACCTTTGAATAGCTCTTCTTCTGTAATTGTTTCTTTATCCCGATTACCTTTGCCATGCGTCTTCCACATATTAGTGATAGTAAGTGCATCACATGTTACATTTTTATCAACGGAGACATAAACAGTGCATCTAACAGTATCGCCAATTTTATAGAGTTGGTCTGGTCTATCCAGTTCTATACTTAAGTCACACTTTGACATTACCTATCTCCTGTAATTGTTGGAAGACATCGTACAAATGATGTTCCATCGCACGAATATCATCATTAAATTTTGTGATTAGTGTACGCACGGTATTTATGTCGATATGAGGCAGCGAACCTATATTCCGGCGTGCTAATTCAATTCTACTATCAAAGATCTTTTTTATTTTTTGTTCATTACCAACAGAGATTATATTGCTTATGACTTTGAAACCAGCGGATTGTAATTCTTTAGTGAGATCGTTGTGTGTTGTTATAGCGAGCATTTTTATTGAACTATAGAGTTTCTTTCTACGTGAAGCAGGAAGTAACTCGATACTGTCGATAAATTGAAAGGGGTTACTATTGAATGTAGGTTTATCACCGATATATATTTGTGTGTACGGTGAGTTATTAAATTGTTTATGTAAGGCAATAAGATGCGTTGATTTACCGCGACCTTGTTTTCCAACAAACTGAATGGCGATACGTCTTTTTGAAAAGTGTTCAGGGAGATCTTCCAACTCGACAATTGCAGTAACCGCACGTTGCTGTCTTGTTAGTTCTCCAAAAGGATTGAACCTCAAGTTTAAATGAGCAAAAGGTAGCTGTATATTATTCACAATATAGCGTTAGATTTTATCCATTTTCTATATTGTGACATACAGCTAAGACATAAACTCTTTAAACTTCTGGCTTAGTTTCGGTTGGATTAGGTAGCCGTAACTTTTGTGTGGGTTCTTTTTATCTTCTGCTGTTATAAATGGATTGTATAGCTTTGTGTAATCCATGAGTTGGCCTTTTCGATAAGGTCTAACGGATTCTTTCATGCCGGTGAAGAAATCATCTTCCAGTGTTGAGTCGTGGCAGACGACGTCGCCGTAGGCGGAGAAGTTGTGCCATTGTTTTATGTTTAATGGATAGAGGCGTTTTCGTTCTTCTTCTTTTTCTGATTTGTTGGATTTTTTCCAGCGTTCTATCAGCATGAAGTCTCTGAGTTTGTCATCACCGAGCGGGCTGCCCATGGTGACGAGGTAGTCGACTTTGCTGTCATTGTATTTGGTATATTTTTCTTCGCTACGGTGTGAGAATTTCCATAGCACATCGTAGGCGATGAAGGTACCCATTGAATGACTGAGGATAACGACTTTGTGTTTTTTATCCCATGCGGTGGTCAGGATATCTTCGAGTGGTTGGCGTATTTGTTCGGCAATGAATTGGTCGTTTTTATATAAACGCACTTCGCGCATGTATTCTTCGATGACGTTGTCTTTTATTGTTAATGCGCTACCGAGTGCATCTAAGATAGATAAACCAAATTTCTTCGCATTCGCTGCTACCCAGCCGCCACTTTTTATATGCAGTTTATTTTTTTCTCTGCGGCGTACGTTAATGACTTTGTTCACGGCTGTTTTTAAGCCGGCGACATATTTTTCTGTGTCTTCAATATGATCAGGAATGGCATTCGCCCAATAGGCCGACTGAAATATATCCGGGTTTTGTTCTAGTTCATTTGCTAATAATTTTGAATCTATACGGATATTTTCTATAAATGCTTTTTTCCACAAAAGATGTAAATCTTCAGGCGGCGGTTTTGAAGCCAGCCCATGTACAAAGACGATAGTTAGTTTTGATGTGTTGACCATGATTATCTCCTTATCATTTCCTTGTCAAAGCAGCTTTGTGATGTTCTGATAATACTCTTTTATTTATTCCTGAAAAGGATTTTAAATAGGGCGGAACTCTTTAGTTTAGGATTTAGTTTAACTACCCGAATGACAAAGAAAATAATAAGGCCAAGTAAACCTGTGTAGATACATAATTTATGTAGGCTTTCAATTGAGATAATTAAATTAATGTTGTTATCCAGATTGAATGGATAGAAAGGCTCAACATCAGCGTGCATTATGCTATCTAACAGGACATGACTATATGTGCCAATGAAGGCACTGATAACACATACACGTAAGGTTAAATATTTTGGCACATCAAATAATAATTTTTGATACTCAGTAAAATCATTCTTGATGAATATCATGATTGCTTGATATATCCATTTGCCAGTCAAGGCACTAAAAATGGCAATGCATGTTGCGCCTATGTAGGTGTGTGAAAATCCATGTAAATGTCCTTTGCCTGATAGCACAACCAAGATAGGTTGAATATCCATTAACAATTGTGCCCAACAAAATATAATCAAGCTGAAGAAGCCTTGTAATACGGCTTTTATTAGCATTCCAGGGCCCATGTGTAATGGTGTTATAGGCATTTAGTTTTATAGGCAGTATTTTATAGTTATAAATATGGGGTGTAGTTCAGTTTCATGAGTGGTAATGAAAGGGGTTGCCCCCTTTCATTTAATATTAAATCATCTTACTTTTTTCATCGCTACTTCAAAGGCATCTTCAAAATGAAAATTAAGCGCTTCTCCGGAACTGTACATTTGGATTAATAATTTTTGCTGTGTTTGATATTTAATATCGCCAATAGCTAGTGGGCCAATGCCAACCGCTCCGCTTTTACTGGCTTTAATCTGTTCGCCATTATCGAGTAGATTTATCCCTGCGATACCGGCTGGTGGTACGGCGTTTAAATCGGCAGCGACTTTGAGCTTTGGTGCTGATGCGATTTGTTCTTCGCTAAGTACTTGTATGCCGGCTTTGGCTGTTGCAAATACAACATCAGCTTCCAATAGCAAATCATCGATATGGTCGCTGGCATCACCTTTAACACCTTCAACAACAGTGCCATAACGTGTATTACATAGGTCTGCTACAGTATTGGCTTTATCCATGGCACGTCCAAGTACGGTCACTTCGGCACCAAGCTTTGCTGCTAATACTGCGGATGATGCGCCTACCGGACCTGTGCCGCCTATTACTAATATTCGTTGTCCTTTGAGATCTTGATCATGTCTAACTTTTAATTGATGTGCCACAGTGGCGACCATTGCCGCTGCAGTTGTAAAGGCGCCGCTGGGATCGGTAAGGATTGAGATTTCAAAGGGTTGCACGATGGCATCTTGTGCGGCATGAAACATATCCATGGCAAGATGCATATCTCTACCGCCGATGAAAATGCCGGTTCGTTTTAAGCCTTGCGGGCCGCGTGAGAAGATTGTGTCCTGCACTATGGTAGCGACTTCATCTAACTCAACACCCAAATAAGGCATGGCCGTCCAGCCCGCATCGAACGCCATGTTGACATCAAATGCACTGAGGTTTTTTTCAGGCGTTATCATATGTAAGAGATAGGGTTTTTGCATTTTTAGTCCTTATTTATGTTTGTTTTCTATGTGTTCAAAATATCTGCGCATTATGCATGAAGATGAAGTGCTTTATTAGAAATTATAATGAATCACCTAACCAGATATCCTTGTTTGGATAAGTGCCAAATAAACTCATCGAATGAAGTTGTTTGTCCTTATCTAACAAACCTTCACACTTTTCCAGTTCAATACTATCTGATAAAGGTTTAAGTGATCGGGAGTACCAATCGTAGCCGAAAAATCCAAATGGAAAATCATATTCGGAGGATTCTGATTCAGTTGAACCCATTAGTTCTGCAGTAGTCGGTTTTTCCCCGTGTAGTAAATCGCGCTGATATTTAAATTCTGAACGGGCATTTTCCCGCTGGCAGTAAAAGGTGTGATAAAAACCGGCATTTTCATGGAAGTCACCATCATGTACATGCACTGTAGGATAGAAGAGTCGATTATCATCACGTGTTGGGAATTCAAATGCCATGGGGTGAACATGATTCTCTGTTTCATTATCGTCTTGCATTAATGTGATTTTTAACTGAAAGACAGCAAAGCCGTAATCACTATAGACGGGCATTTTTTTCCATACTTCGTCGGGCAAACGAAAACGTAGATCGAGTCGGTTAAAATCTTTCATCGTTGGTACATAGGAAGCTTCGAAATCCCCGACTTCATGAACAGCTAATATTACTTCGGTCTCATCTTCGCTTCCAAAAGAGGCTTCTTCTATATCAAACATGTCTGATTCAGGTTCGCAATATTCAGGTTCGCAGATAAAATTTAAATCATTAAAGAACGTTGCGTAAGTACTTAAATCAATAAATCTTAAAGCCTCTTCTCCACTGCCGGTTATGACAGGCAATGGTAAAATCATTGCCGCGACTGACTTTGATGCGATTGATAAACTATAGGCAAGTATTTGATGACCGGGACGTGTATGTCGCGCAAAGATGTTTGTTTTTGTGATTCTCAACCAGCGCTGTCGTTCTTCTTCAAGTGTTTCGGTGGTAATAATACACATGATCGTACTCCCGGATATTATTTATTTTATCAATAAAAGAATAGTCTCTAATGAGGATTACGCAACAATATTTTAAAGGGAAATATTAAGAAATCGGAGCTCTTTAAAAGGTTTCGTAAGATTTTTATAATTTGTTATATTGCTGAGAGATGTTCAGATCTAAAGCTTACATGTATAAGAAAAGCCCGGTTCTATCATCGGCTTTTATCTTTTTCTTTTCTTTAACTTGTGTATCCCAGAATAAATCTTTGAGGGCATCTGCTGCTGCTTCTGCGTTGTTGCTTGAATCCATAACGCCATAAAGTTTTAACGCATTTATTTTTGTAACCTTGCCAGCCTCTTTCTGTGTTTCTATAAAAGGATCGGTTATTCCATCCGTTGCAATAAGTACAACGGCACCTTCTTTGGTATAAAAACATTTTTTGTTTATATAAAACGAATCGCCAATGCCGATAGCATTTGTTAGTCCATGTTTAGTGTATTGTTCTGCTCTTAGTATATAGTTTTCTGCCGTGATTTCCTTGCCATCAATAATTGTACCTATTTCGGTTTTGGCTGTTTCTTTTGCTTCAGTTTTTTGAATATTTAAATCTAGTGGTAAAACCTGAACCAATTTACCATTTGCTTTTCTTGCGAGGATAGAAACATCGCCAGCACCAAAAGCAAACATATTGTTTCCTCGGTGCAGGATGCCGGCTATTGCGGCATAAGCACCTTCATTGATTTTTGACGACTCGGAATTGATTGAAGTGATTAGTTCTAATAAATGTTTACGACGGACAATATTTTGGGCTTCTATTTGTAATCGATGGTCTATATAGCGAGCGACATCTCCGCCGGTTTTAGCGCCATCATGACTCGAAGCTCCATCTGCAACGACATACAGATCGCCATTTGAGGTTTTGTAATGCCCCCACATGTCTTCACCTTTACAGCTATTGTCGGAGTACTCTTTCCAATTTAGTGAAATTTTAGTCATGAGAAGTGTTTAGAATAACATCAAATATATGGTTTATAGTAGCTATTGTGGTTCCATAGATATAGCATTTCCATTGCGTCCGACCAAGAGAGCTGTATTGCATATTGGAGGAATCGCTCAGCCTTTAAATTGACAAGAATATCTCAGTAACTTATGTATTATTTACAGGATCTAAGTTAATAAATTTTATAAATAACATGAAGAACTGTCCTTACTGTGAACAAGAAGTAGAAAATGATGCTGTAAGATGCATGTTTTGTAATGGCGCCTTAGATAAATTCACAGAACCAGAAACTAAATGGTATTTTTCAACTACAGCAGTTGTCATTTCTCTTTTATCGTTTGGCCCATTCGCTTTGCCTTTGGTGTGGATACATCCCGCCTATAAAATGGTGACGAAAATAGTATTGACGATTATTGTTATTGGTTTAAGTATCTGGCTTTATTATATTCTCAAAGAAGTATATGAAATGTCGATGGAACAATTAGCGGTACTGGGGATAGTATTATAATTGTGAGTCAGATCTGTTTTTACTCATGAAGTATTATTTCATCTTTCTTTTCTTCTTATCATTATCTGGATGCAGCGAAACTAGTTCTGAATATTTTCCTTTAGGTGAAAATATTAAACTTGAATATCGTATTCAAAAGATCCAGAGGAATCAGCAGCGAGTGGGCAAATCAATTGTGGCTCTATTGTCAGATATTCAAGTTAATGGTGAGCAGTATTTCCCACAACGCTATGCCAATGGTGAAACTATATACTACAGAAAAAGTGATTCAGGTATTTTGTTTTCAGCTAGACCCGAACCAAATGGGAAAGTTTATATAAAGACACCCTTAGCGGTTAATGCTTACTGGCCTAAGGAGACGAGAATTGAGTTACTTGATATTCGACATGAATCTTTTTCTGGTGGCGAACCATTTATTAGTCAAGAAGAGACTATTTTCATGGACAATCAGATTGTAAGTTTTAATGAAACTATATCGGTGCCGGCAGGGAGGTTTGTTAATTGCATGCGCATCGATAGTTCCGCTACTGTTAGAGTGAAGAAAAGAACACGCGGCATAGCTCAAATCATGATTTATGAATCAACATGGTATGCACAGGGAGTTGGGCTTGTTAAACGAGTGCGAAAAGAATATAGCGTTCCTAAAAAATATAGAACTGATCAGGTAACGAAACTGATTAGATATGAGAGTTTTTAATATAAACGTGTTTTGATGTATAAAATAATTTAGGTTAGAAAGGGTACAAATATCGCAGCAGCGAGGATCATGAATGGTATTGCGTAGAGTGTAAGTTTACTAAAATGTGTATTTGTTTTTTCTGCAGGCCAATCATTTTCCATAAACCCAAAAATTACGCCTCTTCCATCTTTATATGTCAGGTTCCAGAATAGTCCTGCTGATACATATAAAACGGATGAAGCAAAGATATTAGGTAGCCATGTAATGGGATAGTCGCCATCACGGAAAACCAGATAGATATCGTAGGACCAACTGGCAGAGAACATCCAACAACAAGCGGCGATGTAAGCAATTTTTAGTTTTTCCTGTTTATTGATAAAGCGAAATAATGTGCCTACTGACCAGGGGGCTGTCATGAATGTCAGTATCGACATAAATGCTGCGTCGTAATAATCCCATGTAGGATCACCCGTATAAGGAGCGAGTATGACAAACGCAGAGAGGGCAATGAAGAAGGTGATTAGTTTCCATTTAATTTTTAAAAAATCCCAATATTTTTTTTGAAATAAAATCATCGTCTTGATGTTTTGTATCATCAAAACTATCGCAATCACGCAAGCCGTCATCCATGCTGCGATGTAATAATAGAAAAAAGCTGTCATGACTATAATATATTCTTATAGTTTGTATGATGTAAGTATAATTTTGGAACTAAAGTAAAAAAATATTTTAGGATACATACGATGAAGAACTGGCAAGCAGTTGCTTATAAGGTACTCAGATGTTTTTTTATATTTTTAATGCTAAGTACGGCTATTGGTAAGTTACTTGACATCCCTGATTTTGCCGAAGTTATCGCGACTTATCAGTTTGGGATACCCGGTTATTTTGCTACAGGCCTAGGGCTTGTTCTTGCGTTGTTTGAATTTGAATTAGCGTTTTATATGTTACGTAAACCGCGGTCATTAATAGTTGGCCCGAGCAATTATTACAATCTATCGTGGTATCGAACTGGATAATTGCGGATGCTTCGGGGTGTTTCTCGCAAGACCTTTGACGAGTATGACGATTGTAGAGGATTTAATTCTGACTGTGCTGTCAGTCATGTACTGGTGTTTGTCTTATCGAATGAAGAAGTAACTTATCTATCCGTTCCGGTTCCGGTTCCGGTTCTGGTGTCTGTGTTGATTGTTGTAGTTGATGTTTTTCTTATCGTAGTATGACGAGTCCTCATTATTGTTCTCTGTTCTTCTTTTTTATGTTCCCGTTTTAACGCTTCTAATTGCACACCCATAATTGCAATTCTTTTATTCGTAATTTTCCCTAAAGTATTTACCAGGAATAGACCAGCAAGACAGCTTGCTATCATGAACTCTTTGTTTTCGGAATATAGCGCGGTATATATAGCGGTAATTGCCAGAGCAATAATAAAAATTGCGTCTATAGATTTGTATATAAAGATTTTGGTTTTTATCTGATTATCGAGATTACTTGAGTACAAATCAGTGTCCTCCAAAAAGATGCTATTCAATAATTTATTGTCCAGTTATTTATATCGGTCGGATGATAAATATGCTTAGTTATTATTATAGAATAGCTACGTATGGCGCAGAATTCATTTTTAAATCAATATTGTTTTTAACATGTTGATTATAAAAGAATTATAAAATGAAGATGGGCAATGAAGATGGGCAGCGGATAGTCACTAAGCCAGTATTACTGGCTTAGTATTATGTTCAAAACGAAGAGTGATACAACTATTAGTTAAATCTAGTATTGCTTAACAAGCTTCGTAGCAGCTAACAAAATAAGTTATACAGTCGAATATGCATTGTGGGCCTTTCATGTCCGGGTTTTCCATATTTACTTGATGTTCAGATCCTGATGGAGGTTCAGCGTATAAATTACTTGTAGAAATAAGTGAAAGGCTAAAAGCGATAAGAAAAAATATTTCTACGGTTAGACATAATTTCAACTCCTAACTTAATATTAAAGTTAACGAATATTTAATAAGATATAATCGAGAGTAAATTAATCAGAATAATATCTTTTTAGGAAGCAGTTATGCCAGAGCACGAAAAAATAAATTATGTTGAGTTTCCTGCAAAGGATATTGAAGCAACTAAACTTTTCTTTACTGAAGCTTTCGGTTGGTCATTTGTTGACTATGGTCCTGACTATACGGCGTTCTCGAATGAAGGTTTGGATGGCGGTTTTTTCAGGGCAGATTTATCTTCTTCTGCGAAGAACGGAAGCGCACTTATTGTTTTCTATAGTAATGATTTAAGTAAGACTCTAGCTAAAGTCGAAGCTGCGGGAGGCACTATCTTGCAGCCTATCTTTTCTTTTCCGGGTGGTCGTCGATTTCATTTTTCTGATCCGAGCGAGAATGAGTTTGCAGTTTGGTCAGATATTGAAGAATAACAGTAGATAGTTTTAATTACATCGCATTAAATAGATTGTTATGAACAAATACTTTGATTACGCCACTATGGAGAATTTCTTCCTGACTATAGACGTTTGGATAAATGAGCATGTATTAATTATTAGCAATCTTATTCAGCTATGTTTAATTGTTTTCACGCTGTTAATAAGTTGGTATTTAGCACCAGGCATTAAAGAGTGGCGAGAAAAGGGAGGCGTCGATAAAAGTAAATCCGTCTTTCGGTTTATTCCTACCTCATTTTATAAATACCAATCTCTCATTACTTCGCTGGTGTTACCGATAACATGGTTATTGACCCTGTCTTCATTATTGTTGATTGGTGCTGCCATTGAGACCTCACATCATTTGATAAAGATTGCCGTTAGTTTATTAGCTGCATGGGTTGTTATTAATATGACAACGGGAATGCTAAGGAATAAAGCCTTATCGAAATTTGTTGCGGTTGTTATCTGGACAGTTGCTGTACTAAATATATTAAATTTAATCGATCCTGTAACCAATGTACTGGATAGTATTGGGCTTACATTGGGAGGATTAAGATTAACTGCACTAACCGTTATTGAAGGAATATTTATACTTACGGTTCTCTTATGGCTAGCAATATTTGTTTCGCAGTTTGTTGAGCAGCAGATTAGAAAATCAACGGATATTACGCCTTCGGTAAAAGTACTGATCAGTAAGCTGGTAAAAATATCATTAATCATTATTGCTGTAGTGGCATCGATGTCTAGTGTCGGTATTGACTTAACTGCCTTTGCTATTTTTAGTGGTGCCGTAGGTGTAGGTATCGGTCTTGGCTTACAAAAATCAATAGCGAATTTATTTAGTGGCTTATTGTTATTAATGGATAAGTCGATTAAACCGGGAGATCTTATTACTGTCGGTGATACCTATGGTGTAGTTGAATCATTAAATGCGCGATACGCATCGGTTAAAAGAATGGATGGTACCGAGCATCTTATTCCGAATGAAAATCTGATCAGTCAGGAAGTAATTAACTGGACACATACGGATAAACTAATTCGACCCGAAGTTGATGTTGGCGTGCATTATCAAGCTGATGTGCGAATCGCAATGGCGTTGTGTATTGAGGCGGGGAAAGAAGTGGAACGTGTACTTGATTCGCCGGAGCCTGAAGTTCTATTAATTGGTTTTGGTGATAATGCAGTCGACTTGAAATTACGTTTCTGGATTAAAGATCCGGAGAAAGGTGTGCTGAATGTAAAGAGCGAAATATTGCTCAAAATATGGGATAAGTTTCATGAACATAATATAGAGATTCCTTATCCACAAAGAGATTTGCATATTAGATCAAGTGTGATTGATATCAATCCAGATTCAAAGAAAGATTAATTTAGAAGTTGTAATTAAAGAGGCTAGAAATGTCAGATGTTTTTAAAGGAAAAGGCTTGTGTCTTTGTGGATCAGTTTCTATCACAGTGTAGAGCGATAGTAATAGTATGGGAGCATGTCATTGCGGCATGTGCAGAAGATGGGGTGGCGGGCCATATATGGAAATCAACTGTGGTTCAAATGTCTCATTTGAAGAAGAAAATATCTCTACCTTTTCATGCCAATATTATCAGGGAAGGCTTCTTCCGCAATGCTAGTAATATTATCTCGTATATATTGTTGTTGTTTATCCATACTTTATTGAATATAGACAGCCATATTGAAAAGGTAAACTGTAGGAGGATTAATAGGGAAACAATTAAAATTATCCGCGCGTAGATAATGTTATTGAAGTTGGTTAGTATTTCGTAATTATTAGAGCAGGGATTTCGTGTGTCTATTATTAAACAGAAAATAAATAATGGGACGATCCACGGATTTACCGAGTTATAAGTTGAGTTCATGGATAGCAGTATGACATTAGGTGCTATTGCGGGAATGTTTAGTGCAATGGTCGCACTGGCTATTATTCCTGATGCCAGTGTGTTGGCTGTTGTAGCAAGATCAATTGCATCTGGTTTTAAACATGGCCTAGTCGTCGTTTTAGGAATCATCGTTGGTGATTTTATCTTTATCTTATTCGCTGTATTTGGGTTATCTGCTTTAGTGAAAACGATGGATAGTTTGTTTTACTTCATAAAATATCTTGGTGCTGTTTATCTTCTGTGTTTGGGATTACTATTATGGATGTCGAGGCCAAAAACTATCGAGCTCGAAGGTATTGAAGAATCGTCGTGGCTATCTAATTTCCTTTGCGGTTTATTTATTACCTTCGCAGATCCGAAAGCGATTTTATTTTACATGAGCTTCTTGCCTGCGTTTATCGATATATCTATGGTTAGTTTTATTGACATCGGTATCATTTTAGGAACGGCAATAGTTGCATTATGCTGCACAAAACTGGTTTATGCTTTTATGGCTGACAAATCGAGAATATTATTTAAAAGTAGTACGGCAAATAAAAAAATTAACATAATAGCGGGCAGTATCATGGTTGTTACAGGACTTGTTCTAGCCATTCAGACTTAATGAGTAAATTATTGTGTGCGTGTTAATTTATCTTTGAAATATTTCGCGCTGGCAATAATATAAAGTAATTCGATTCATAGTGAGGTTTATTTTTTTATGTTGATTGTTATCTCTCCCGCCAAGACGCTTGATTTTGAAACAGTGCCAGTGACCAAAGATTTTACTCAGCCTGAATTTTTGAAAGAATCCAGAAAACTGATTTCAGAATTGAAAAAACTTAGCCCTGCTGAAGTATCTTCTTTAATGAAGATTAGCGATAAACTCGGCACGCTTAACTACTTACGTTTTGGTGAGTGGAAAACACCCTTTACCTTAAGCAATGCCAAGCAAGCTTTGTTAGCTTTCAAGGGAGATGTTTATACCGGTATTGATGTTGATTCGTTTAGTAAACAAGATTTAAAGTTTGCACAGAAACATTTAAGAATGTTGTCTGGACTTTATGGTGTATTACGACCTTTGGATTTGATGCAGCCTTATCGGTTGGAAATGGGCACGCAGTTCGAGAATAAGCAAGGTAAGAATTTATATGAATTTTGGGGCGCGAAAATAACGGATCAAATTAATAAAGAACTAAAGGTCAGTAAGAGTAAATATCTGATTAACCTTGCATCAAATGAATACTTTAAATCTATTCAAGAAAATAATATTAATGCCGAAATTATAGTCCCGGTATTTAAGGACTTTAAAAATGGAAAATATAAAATCATTAGTTTTTACGCTAAAAAAGCGCGCGGGTTAATGACTGCTTATATTATTAAAAATAGATTAAAGAACCCGCAAGAGTTAAAAGAATTTAATGTCGATGGCTATAAATTATCTAAATCAGAATCCAGCGGTAATAATTTTGTGTTTCAACGTAAACCGAGCTGATCTGCATTGAATGGTAAGTAATAAAATGACCCAACAAAAATGGGATGCAGCAGAATATGCAAAACATGCTTCATTCGTTACTGCCCTCGCTAGCGATGTAGTTGAACTATTAAACTCCCAGTTCAGTGAAAGAATTCTCGATGTTGGTTGTGGTGATGGTGAATTAACAGCGGTGTTACAAGCTAAAGGCTGTTCACTTGTTGGTACTGATGCCAGTGCGAGTATGATTGAGTCTACCAAACGTCGGGGTATTGAAGCCTATGTTGTTGATGGGCATGAATTAGATTTCCAAAATGAATTTGATGCGGTGTTTAGTAATGCAGCATTGCATTGGTTGTTACAACCAGAGAAAGTCATACAAGGTGCTTATGCAGCATTGAAGTCAGATGGACGTTTTGTTGCTGAATTTGGTGGTGCAGGCAATATTGCAGCCTTATTAAAAGCAATGCAGGAAGTATTAGATGATAATGAAGAATTTGGTGAGTTTAAATCGCCATGGTTTTTCCCTACTGTAGAAGAATATAAATCCTTGCTAGAAACCGGAGGATTTGAAGTTAATACAATAAAGTTTATCCCTCGGCCTACGCCACTGACTAGTGGTATTAGTAATTGGCTGGAAATATTTGCAGAGGGAATTACTGCACATTTATCGGATGAGAATAGAAAGGTCTTTATAAGTTTAGTTGAGGAGAAATTAAGGCCTGTGCTGTATAGCGATGAGGAAGGTTGGGTTGCTGATTATGTTAGGCTGAGATTTTCAGCGAGTAAGACAAAATAGTCTATTAGCATTCAATACAATGTGTGTGTGTTAAAAGAGAAATGAGAAGTCTATCTATTTTAGTTTTTTGCTAATGTGCTATATTGTATAACATGATATTTAGTGTAAGGAGTAATGAAGATGTCGCTTTTAGATAAGCTTAAAAAGCAAGCAAAGGGAATAATCGAGAAAAAGATGGAAGAGGAAGAACCTACTATCACGGAGGTGGACTTCTTAATTCGCGATCAAAATGCAATCCTTCTAAATAAGAAACTTGAATTCATTCATGACTATCTTAAGCAGTTGGTTGAAAATTTAAATGTCATTAAACCTGATAATGAGATTACTTATAGTCTAAATGTTAATGCGCAGACTAAATATCCTATTAACAAAATTAGGAAAATTAATTTCACCGTACACGAAGGAAATTCAAAGAATGGTGAGAGGATATCTTTAAAGTACGACCTCACTTCAAAAAAAGGATTGAGTATTACAGTAAATAAAGACGGACAGCTCCCTGCGATAAGAAAATATTTGATGGAAAAGACAATTAAGTATTTTGAAGCGGAAACAGAGAAGGGGTCTCGAATAACTTTAATTAATCCAGTTTCTACCCGATTCATATACGCTACGGATCTTGATAATTGCATGATCATACTCAATCTTGATAATTTCGATGGACCCTGGTCGAATTTAATTCGATATGGGCCTGAGGATATAACTGAAGAATTAATGGATGAAACTGCAAAATATATTCTTGGAGAAGAGAGCAAGTTCTCTGAATTATCTGGAAATTCAGTATCTGATAAAACGATAATGCAGTTGCGAGACCACCTGACTAAATTTAATTAGTTCGTGTCCATATTTTTGTATAGCATCAGCTCAGATTAAATCTGAGCTGATGCTATAACTTATCAAGTAATTCGAATATGGAACTATTTTTAATCCCGCTTGGCGCGATGGGTTATGTCTTTATTTCAGCACCATCTTCTATTCTGGTTTCCACTGGAATATTTATTTATCTCTATCAATGTTGCTGGCATTGTTTCATTTAGAAAAGCAGTAACGACGGTTTATCCTTTGAAACCCGATATGACCTTGTCCTTAGTTACAACGGGAATATATAAGATTACACGTAATCCAATGTACTTAGGTGCTCTATTGTTGTTAATTGGATGGGCCTTCTTTCTTTCAAATATATTTTCGTGTGTGGCTTCTATGATATTTGTTTTATATATGAGTCGTTATAAAATTACGCCCGAAGAAAAAGCATTGAAATAAAAATTTGGTGTAGATTTTTCAAATTATAACAACCTGGTTCGTAGGTGGTTTTGAATACCTGCGGGCTAGCGAATTTAGAAATAAAATTGATAAAGAAAAATAATGATTCAGGCTTTTCGTCGAGACTTTATATAGTGTAAGTGAATCATTTTCTTTTCAACAAAAATCTTGCTGCCTTCGAGTTCAATTTTCCCTGTTTTGCTCTTAACCCGTGTTCTAAAGATATTACGCATATGATTTTGTCAGTATGTGTTTAATTGTGAATTTCATGCCTTCTGGCATCTTGTTCTAGTAAGGAATTTTCAAAGCCGACTAAGGCAATTTGTTTTAAATATTCCACTAAAAATTCAGGAATGGACCTGAAGGTTTCGTATTGATAGACATGACGTAATTCATGAGACAATAGTTGAGTACTGATTTTGCCATTACAGATATAGATGGAGTGCCCGATAGTGAGTGCTTTCATTTCTTCGGTAAGAAATCCAATTTGCTTTGCTGCAGCACTTAAGTTTTCATTCTCTGGAATGGGGACTTTAGCAACTTCAAGTATTCTTACTTTTTCAGGTTTGCTTACACCAACTTGTTGAGCTATTTCGATCTGTTCCGAGCTCAAGAGAGTTCCTTCATCCTGTATTTTTTCACTATGTTCTTCTGCCCATTTAATCGCCATGGGTAATAGTGTTTGCAACTGATATAAAAGATCCATAGTAATCTCTATTGATCTTTATCTTGCTCTTTCTCATTAATCACTTCACCTTCTATAAGATTACCTTTGTTCTCATTTTTTCGTTCATCCTTCCAATTAGCTAAAATAATAGCAAGTAGTCCTAGAATGATTTCATCGATTAAAGGAATGAAATCAGGAATGATTAAGTCGGTAACAAACAAAGTGATAGTAATAAGAAATAAATTCTTAAACTTAAGCTTATTAGCAAAAGTCAGAAAAGCAGCAATGAGTACAGATGGATTCATATCTAAAGTATATCAAAAGCTATGGAAGTAAATAGAAAATAAATTTAAATAAGGCTATTGAAATTGAAAATAATGACGCTATATAAGTTATATAGCTTAACTATATTATATCCTCCTCTATATTTAAGGCGGGTGCAGGTTGACTCTTTAAACATTTCAATCTAATTCCCGTCGTCGTTTAAGAAGAGATATTGTCTAGATTCTTAAGTTTAATAGAAAAAATTTCTGTATTGAATTCTATAATATCACCGGAAACAATTTTTTTTCGTTTTCTGGTTTCTGTATTTCCGTTAACTGAAACTAGTCCTTCAGAAATAAAGAACTTTGCTTCGCCTCCACTCGCAGCCAAACCCTCAAACTTAAGGAGTTTGTATAGCTCAACAGGTTCTTTTGTTATTTCAATTTCTTTCATTCTATAAATAGTTTATTTTTGTACAAAGCAGCCCCAGCCATCGTTATGTCCATTGAATGGCTTAGAGTGTAATGTCAGTAAATCCTCGTAAGCAGATAATTCTTCATGAGTTGGTTCCATATAAACATAAGCGACCAACTCGAAGGGATGCTCAGTATTTTCATCGTTATTTGATAAAAGAATTTTTTGTCGATTAACTAATAATGTTTCACCAAAACCAAGTGCATCATCTTCTGTTGCAAATATGACAGTGAATTCGATTTCCCTGGCTTTAGATAGGTCATCACCGTCTTGTTGCATTTTCCATAATACATTGCCATTGACATCGTCAGGGAATATTTCGGGATCTCTTTCCATTAGTATACCTTTTTTGTTTTTAGATGAGGGTAATTATAAATGCTGTATCGTTTTGTACTACCAATATTTTGGGTAATTAGTTTCGCGGGTGGCGTTGTTGTATACAAGCGCTGCCGCCACTAGAATCGTGGCTCCAATCAAAGTAGGGAATAATAAAAAATCCCAGGCTGGTTGTGTCAAAAAAACAATAACAGGATTTGAGCCTGCAGGTGGATGTACTGTGCGTGTAAGCATCATAATAGCGATAGCTGCACCTACGGCAAGTGCGATAGCCCACCATTGGGGGCCAAATGCAGTAACAAATACCAGGCCAACTAGCGAGCTAATAAAATGACCAAAAATAATATTTCTAGGTTGAGAAAAAGGGACATCAGGATACGCAAACACAAGTACACATGATGCACCGAAAGAACCCAGCATCAAGGTAGCTGAAAGTGAGTCTGCTATTGCCGCTACTATAGCAATAGCGATAACGCCACCCAACCATGCTAAAGCAATTGCTTTATTCGTCGGCCTTGGTGGAAGTTCCGCGCCATCGCCTTTAAATTTATTTATAAATGTAGTCATTAGTTTTTCTCTGTCAGATTTATAGCGTACTAATAAGCAGCAATAAATTCGATGCGTATCCCTCCGGGGATATTACACATCATATGTTTTGTAGGGCCGCCGCCTCGTAGTTCTGGCGAGAATTCAATTTCCACATCATCAGTTTTTACTAGTCGCTCATGAAGCTGTTCTAGTGTAGTAGAGTTTTTAATTTGTAATACTAGATGATGTAAGCCAATATTATTTTTTCGATCAAATGTATTTGCTTCACAAGGCACAGCTGCTTGCCATAATGTTAGTATTAAGTTTCCATCAGAAACAAAAATGGCTGGGTAGTCGGGCTTTTCTCCTACTTGTTTAAAGCCAAGTGCCGATATAAAAAAATCACGGGTTTGTTTTACATCCGGAACAGTTAAACCTATGTGGTGTGTTCCCTTGGTTATAGCCTGAGTGATAGCTGTTGTTTCTGTATTATTTTGACTCATTTTATACTTTCCATTTGACTGATCTCTTCCTCAGTGTATCGAGGAGTAATGTGTTGCGGGCAATTTCTATCCCAGGCTTCGATATGAATAATGAAAGCACGTTCTGTATGAGCTTTGTAATCAGATACAGAAAGCCTTTCGATTAATTCCTGATCTTCTTCATTAACCTCAGCCGTCCCCCAAACTTTTATTCGCGCCTTATTTGGATAGTCCATTAGGAATAAAGAGACTTTGTTATTGTCAGTTAGATTTCCGTAGGAAATGTATTGTTGGTTTCCACGAAAATCTGCAAATCCCAATGTCTGTTGATCGATGACTTTCAGGAACCCTTTAGGGCCACAACGATGCTGAATGTAGGGGTAACCATCACTATTTACACTTGCCATATAAAATGAATCACGTGCAGCAATGAAATCTCTTAGAAAAGGAGTTACCGCATATTCCCAACTTCCATTTTGTTCCATGCTTGCGTAACTATTTCGAGAGCCTTTTTTTCTTTGTATTTCTTTTACGGTATCTGTAAAAGCAATGTCACTTGTGTATTCTCTCATTGTTATTCTCCAAAAAATCAAAGTGCTGTCAGGGGAGCCATTGTGACACCCCTGAATTATTGTTTCATGTTAATGAAATGTTATCGAGTTGCTACTTCATTCTTGCTCATAAAGCGGCGTATGTGTCGTGCAATCACATCACCATCTTCTTCCAGTGCAAAATGCCCAGTGTCTAGTAGGTGAAAATCAACAATCTTTAAATCGCGTTTGAAAGGATGCGCGCCTGCTGCTGGAAAGATTTCATCATTCTTACCCCAAACAATTAATGTTGGTGGTTGATGCTCGCGTAAGTACGCTTGCCATTCAGGATACAATGGAGGATTCGAACCATAGCTGTAGAACAATTGTAATTGAATTTCCTGATTACCTTCGCGGTCGAGCAAAGGTTGAACATGATCCCAGGTATCGGGACTAATCGCTTCTACATTACGAACACCGTTGGTGTACTGCCATTTGGTTGCACCTTTAGTTAATAGAAAACGTAATGCTTCATCATTTGTCATGCTATCTGTTTTATAGGCAGCTTTGATATTTTTCCACCAGGCATTATCGAGTCCTTGATTCACAGCTTTGCGATCTTTCCAGTAAGCTTGAATAGGCTCCCAGAAATTATTGTTTATCCCTTCAACATAAGCATTACCATTTTGCATGATCAAACCTTCTATACGTTCTGGATGTTTGGTCGCAATTCGAAAACCAATCGGTGCGCCGTAGTCCATTAAGTACAAGCTATAAGATTGCAGCCCAATTTTGTTGATGAGTTGATCGACGATATTGGCAAGATTATCAAATGTATATTCGAACTCATCTACGCCAGGCATAGAGCTTTGTCCAAAACCAGGATAATCCGGCGCAATTAAATGATATTGATCTGCTAGCTGAGGAATCAATTCACGAAACATATGTGACGACGTTGGGAAACCATGCAACAAAACAATTGTTGGGTTATTAGGGTTACCTGCCTCACGATAAAATATATCCAGTCCTTCTATCTCTACAGTTTTGTAACTGATATCGATGTCATTTGCTTCGGCTGCCTGAGCATTAGCATTCGCAAAAGCAAAACCGAACAATAATGTACTCAAAACTGTTTTAGCGATGATGTTTGTTGTTGTTTTCATTTTACTTCTCCTAATATGTTTATTGATTTAATAAAAGGTATTTTTGCTTAATCAAACTAGACCTTATACAATCATTTCAAGTCAAAGGATGAACTTGTATTGGCCGCTTTAAGGAAAAGAGATGAGCTATTCAGGAACAATCTGATGCGAAACACAGAACGACTCGGCAGTACACCTAAGGAGCAATTACTGTCAGTGTTTGATGCCGTAGGAGAATGGATTCAGGAAAAAAATTTCGCTGGTTGTATGTTCATTAATGCTTCAGCGGAATACTCACAGGCAGATAATCCTTCACATATATTATGTGCTGAACATAAACGACTGGTGCGTGAATATATACGAGACCTTGCTGTTAAAGCTGAGATGAATAATCCGGAAGAGTTATCCTAACAACTTAATCTATTAATAGAAGGAGCAGTTGTCGATGCACATGTTAGTGGCAATAAAGCTGCTGCAGAACAAGCAAAGCAAATTGCTTCTATTTTAATTAATGAATAGTCTTCTTAAATAGAATTGATTAAATTTCGAGCCGGATCTATGGAGGTTAATGATGCGTAAATTACTTGTATCTATATATGGTATTGTGAGTTATCTCGTTTTCTTTCTTTCTTTCCTCTATGCGATCGGTTTTGTTGGAAATTTCATCGTACCAAAATCTATTGATTCCGGAGAGCCTATTTCAATAATATCTTCGTTGATTATAAATCTGCTGTTACTCACGTTATTTGCTGTTCAACATTCCGTAATGGCTCGACCTGCATTTAAGCGCTGGTTTACGAAACTAATTCCAGAAGTAATTGAACGTAGTACTTATGTCCTGTTATCGAGTTTAATTTTATTTTTACTTTATTGGTTATGGAAACCAATGACTGACAGTATATGGGTTGTTGAGTCATCATTAGGTAGAATGATTTTAACTAGTTTATTTTGGTTCGGCTGGCTATTTGTTTTGCTGTCTACATTCATGATTAATCATTTTGACTTGTTTGGTTTACGACAGATTTATATATATTTTAAAGGTCAGGAATATAGTGAATTAGAATTTAGAACGGTAGGCTTATATAAGCTTTGTCGTCATCCTATTATGTTCGGTTTTATTATTGCTTTTTGGGCTGCTCCTACTATGACAGTAGGACATTTGTTATTTGCTATTGTGACAACAGCCTATATCTTTGTTGCATTACAATTCGAAGAAAAAGACCTTACTATCTTTTTCGGTGATACATATAAAAAATATCAGGAAAAAGTACCAATGGTATTTCCATTTAGTCGATTTAAATAATTAATTACCATATGGCAACTGAAATACTCGAAATATTTAATGCAGAAAATGGCATTGTTAGCTGTGTTGGTGCCGGTGGCAAGAAGACGACCATGTTTCGTTTAGCTGAAGCACATTCAGGACGTGTGGGAATTACGGCGACAGCGCATATTGAATATTTCCCAAAATCGTTAAAGTCAACAAATTATATTGCTGATGAAAGTGAATTGTTTGATGCTATAAGAAACGACAAGAATTCAAAATCTATTGCGTTTGCAAAACCTTCTGAACGGTTTGGACGACGTGCTGGCGTTAGTCAGAATTCAATTCAAATATTTAAAGACATTGGTAATTTTGACTTATTAGTTATCAAGGCCGATGGTGCACGTGGTCGTTTTATAAAAGCACCTGCCGAACATGAACCCGCAATAGTAAGCTGTTCAAACACAGTGATTCCTATTTTGTCTTCCAAGGTAATTGGTTTGCCATTAACTGATGAAATAGCACATCGTGTTGATCAAATTAGTAAGGTTACTGGTTTAAAAGAAGGTGAAATAATTAAGCCTATTCATGTCGCACGATTATTATCTTCAAGCGAAGGTTCGTTAAAGAATACGGGAACTGCAAAAGTTATCCCTTTAATTAATATGGTTGATGACGGTGAGTTAGAAAAGCTTGCCAGAGAAGCTGCAAAATTAGCACTGCAAATGACAAATAAATTTGACATAGTTGTATTAGCCTCGATGAAAAAAGACCAGCCTATTGTCGATGTGATTACACGCTAGTTAGATAGCGACTATATAAATGGAACTTTCATTCCTGGAGCAATAAGAATTACGTCCCTTATATCAAAGTAAAGGGAAATGACTATTGTTACTAATAGTGTAACAAGATAAACCCATACGGGGTTTTCAGTTTTCCGCCCTGGTTGATGATCTCGGTCTTAATAAGATAGATAAAAAGTGGTAGCCAGACAATTATATGCGCGACACCAATTAAATAAGGCGATTTTGTAGTATTGAAAAACCAGATTGCAATTGGCAAAGAGAATATCAATGAGACAAAAATAATACTGGCGGAGTTATGTTTTTAAACAAATATTAGAGATGATAAGAAAATTATCATCATCCAGTTCATTCACATTTTTACAACATCAGAACTTGTTGCGTTAATTGCTGCTTCCATCTCTTCTAAAGTAAATTCTCCTAATTAGTACTCAATGTTATCTAAATACAGCTTTAATTTCATCGAATTTAGCATCGATGACATGGATATTAGAATAACCCATTGTTTGTAAGGTAGAAGCGGATAATGAAGCCCGCCCGCCAGCAGCACAATGAATCAAGATGGGGGTATCAGGATCTTCGCAAACGCTAGTAATTTTCATCTCTAATAAACCACGTGGAATATTAGTTGAGTCAATTAAACTGGATTCCTCAGATTCTTTGGGTTCGCGTACATCAATAATGACGGCATCATCATGTCGGTCAAAAAATAATTTTGCTGCGAGTGGATCCATACAGTTGCAGTGTGATTTAGCTGCGGCAATGAGTTCGCTAACTGGAATAATCATTTCTATCTCCTGATGTGTAGACTAAGCTTATTGTTATCAATAGAGTATATGAAGTTCAAGATTACAATTATATGACAATTGACGTAGATCAAGGTAAATATTCTCGTTGTACTTTATAATATGGTCAGGTTACATACTAATTAAGGAGCGGCTGTCATGGTTGAGGCAAAGAAAAAAGTAAGCAAAAAAAGACCGATAGTTAGAAAAAAATCTACGGCTAAGAAGAAAACAGTAGCTCGTAAAAAAGCAGGAGTTTCAAATACACAAGCTGCAGCAGCAAGTCGCCATGCACTAACAGACAGGCTTAAAGAAGATTTAGCCTCATCAAAAAACGCGCTTAAGCGTGTACAAATTGCTGCTAATGAAGAATTAAAATTAGTAAAGAAGGCAGCTAAAGATGAAGTTGTTGTTCTCAAGGAGCAACTAAATGCTGCGCTTAAACGAGAAAAGGAATTAATGAAGATCAGCGAGAAGAAAATCAAAAAGATGTTGGTTGCTGGTGAGCATTGGGAGAAGAAGCAATTAGTAAAAATTAGAAATGCAGCAGAAAAAGCGATAAGTAAAGTTAAGAAAAGATAAGCGTCTTATTTATTTCGATATAACCCGAACCATAACGGGCTGTGTAGGGATAAATTATTCCATTATCTGTCATGCTATGTAGTATCCCCTCATCAATTTTTGATGAATCGATAGCTTCTTCGAGAATTTTATCGAGGTTATCTTTATAAGAAGAGTACAATTCAGTATATGTATATATAGGTCCTTTATATAATTGGTTTTGTATGATTTTACTTTTCTCTTTTTATTTTTTGGCAGGTCAATATATATCCATGCGGGGACTTTTGTATCTAGACTAAATATTTTATTGCTGTCTATATTATATAGTTCCAGAAGCACTTGTGATTTGGCTAGAAATTCACCGTTTGAATATATAATTGTAATAGGTCTTTCCTGATATACCGTCTAAAGTCCAAAACCCAGGCAGAAAGATTGTATAAGGCCAATAAGGACAAGATCTAGTTTTAAACCTTTTTTTCCTACCTTATAAACAATTAATGTTAAGGTTGGGCCGATAATAAAATCTATTCCAGCGATTAAACGTATGCCATTCCAGCCGCCGTCCGTTTTGAACAGAAATCTTGGATACCATAAATAGGTAATCATTATTGCCAGCACTATAAAAATAAGAGCACTAATAAATATGTGAATGGCAAAAGCCTGAAAACGATTTTCCGGTATGATAAACATAGTCTGTAAGCAATAGTAGTTCAGTTTAGAGTTAAAGTGAAAATTCTTTGCTAGCAATGAAATGTACTTAAGTATGCTTTTTGCGGTATTATTTATATTCATCAAATCAATATTTTATCTATTTCATTACTATGCCAGCAGAACTAAAAAATGATCGCTTGATTAGAGCATTATTACGACAACCTGTAGATATGACGCCAGTATGGATGATGCGTCAGGCGGGACGATACCTACCTGAGTATCGTGCAACAAGAGAGAAGGCTGGCGATTTCGTAACCTTATGCCAGACACCTGATTTGGCTTGTGAGGTTACTTTGCAGCCGTTGGATCGTTATCCATTGGATGCGGCGATATTATTCTCCGATATATTAACTATTCCCGATGCCATGGGTTTAGGTTTAAAACTGATTGAATCTGTTGGGCCAAAGTTTGATAACCCTATTAGTTCACTCGCTGACATTAAGAAATTACCCATGCCTGATCCTGAAGATGAATTGGGCTATGTCATGGATGCGGTGCGTTTAATACGTAATGAACTGGATGGTGCGGTACCATTGATAGGTTTTGCAGGCAGCCCGTGGACGTTAGCTACATATATGATTGAGGGTGGTTCAAGTAGAGACCTTGGCAAGGTTAAAACAATGTTATATCAAGAGCCTAAAAGTCTGCACCTTCTACTGGATCATGTAGCAAAAGCAGTTGCCTCGTACTTAAATGCTCAGATAAGAGCTGGCGCGCAAATTATTCAAATCTTTGATACCTGGGGTGGTGCATTATCTACACCGGCATATAAAGAATTCTCTCTTGCGTACATGCAGCAAATTCTTGATGGATTAGAACGTGAATATGAAGGAAATAAAATCCCAGTCATATTATTTACTAAAGGTGCTGGCTTATGGCTGGAAGATATTGCCGCTACTGGTTGTGATGCTGTGGGTCTGGATTGGACGCAAGATATTGGTCAGGTTCGAGAGAGCATAGGCGAGCGTGTTGCATTACAAGGCAATATGGACCCAGCTATTCTTAAAACGAATCCTGATGTAATACGAAAAGAAGTGAAAACTATTCTTGATGGTTTCGGTAAAGGTCCCGGTCATGTGTTTAATTTAGGTCATGGTATAACGCCAGATATTGATCCTGAGAATGCAGGTGCATTTATTAATGCGGTGCATGATTTAAGTAAGTAATAATTATTAGTTTTTAAAACAATTCATATGATCATCTCCAGATTAAAATTAATCGCCAAAGGTTTTTGTGTTGGCTCAGCTGATGTCGTGCCGGGAGTTAGTGGTGGCACTATGGCATTCATCCTTGGTATTTATCCACAATTAATCAATGCAATAAAATCATTTGATAGCGAATGGTTAAGAATGGTTTTGTCATTAAATATAAAAGGTATTATTAACCGTCCGCATTTTGGATTTTTAATTCCCTTGGGTATTGGTGCGGTAGCAGCGTTAATATTTTTTACTCGGGTTATTTCATTACCCAGCTTAATTCGTACACAGCCTGAAATTATTTACGGTCTATTTTTTGGATTAGTATTGGGTTCTATTGTTTTATTGTTTCGGCATTTAGGAATGACTTTATTATTAAGACGAGTTCTATTCTTTTTGATTGGCATTGTATTTGGTGGTTTCGTCGTAACGTTAGTACCGGCATCTACACCTGATGCCAGCTGGTTTATATTTCTCTGCGGTGCAATAGCAATTTCAGCTATGATTCTGCCGGGCATATCCGGTTCATTCATCTTATTGATGATGAAAAAATACGCCTACATTTTTAATGCAATTGGCCATTTTGATTTTTCGATTATTTTACCATTTATGTTTGGCATCGTTACCGGCGTCATCCTGTTCAGTCGAGTATTATCATATCTACTAAAAAGGTTTTATCAACAGACCATACTTTTTATTGCCGGTATATTAATCGCATCTTTATATGTTATTTGGCCATTCCAGACGCGCGTATATGAAGTGGTGCGGCATAAGGAAAGGCTTGTTTCTTCCGTACCTTATATACCTGACGCATTTAGTAATCAGATACTCTATTCACTGATTATGGCGTTGGTAGGTTTGGCAGCGGTCATTATTCTTGACCATATTTCTGAGAAAGACGGCACACTCTTATAGCTAAAGCCATACTAGGCTTTGCGCACCTCTAAAACTTGGTATACATTAGTTAGCAATGGGGAGTTGTGTTATGCCGTTATCAGAAGTCATATTAGTTGTTATGGGTCTTTTGACTGTTGCTATGATCGCAGCGGCCATTTGTAGAAATATTCCTGTGCCTTATACCGTGTTTCTGGTCATTCTTGGCATCATACTGGGTTCTTTTGCACGTTTTTACCCTGAGTTTGAATTCTTACTAGAATTCCAGTTAACTCCTGATTTAGTGCTATTTATTTTTCTTCCCGCTTTGATATTTGAGTCGGCTATCAATCTTGATGCCCGCTTATTAATGAAAGATATAATTCCTGTATTAGTTTTGGCTGTTCCGGCGATGCTAATTTCGGCAGGTCTTATTGGTTTAGGTCTTTGGGCGATTCAGGACTTTAATATATTTCATGCTTTGTTATTTGGCGCTTTAATTTCAGCAACTGATCCGGTAGCGGTAATTGCGCTCTTTAAAGAACTTGGCGCACCACAGAGATTAACAATCCTTGTTGAAGGTGAATCATTACTAAACGATGCTACGGCGATTGTATTTTTTAATATCATTCTTGGCTTATCAATAACTGGCCAATTTGCTGTTTCTGATGTCGGAGCAGCAATACTGGAATTTTTAAAAGTATTTTTCGGTGGCTTAATTGTCGGTGCCATTATCGGCATTGTATTAAGCGAATTACTCTATCGTATTCGTGCTGGCATGAGTTCCTACCTGATCATGTCGATAGTCTTGGCTTATAGTAGTTTTGCTATTGCCGAACATGTTTTGCATGTTTCTGGTGTAATGGCAGTTGTTTCTGCTGCGATAGCGTTGGGTATACTCGGTGTCAGTCGCATTCCACAGAATGAACGAGAAACGGTTGATGAAACATGGGATGTAATCGCATTAATTTGTAATTCATTACTATTTTTATTAGTTGGCCTATCTGTTGATATCTCTCAGCTTTATTCGCATATAGATAGTATTTTAATTGCTATCGTACTGGTGTTAGGCGCGCGTGCTGCCGGTGTTTACAGTATGGTTCCTGCAACTATTAAAATGTTTAAATTACCGAATGTCTCTATGGGTGAACGGCATATAATGTGGTGGGGTGGTTTGAAAGGTGGACTCGCTATAGCGATTGTTTTATCTATACCCATAGACATGCCAGGTCGTGACACGATCCTTTATATTACGCTTGGCGTGGTTTTGTTTTCATTATTGATTAACGCACCAACGATAAGACCACTAATGAAAAAACTCGGCTTCGATCAGTTTACTGGTGAAGAAGTCGCAGAGTTAAGACATGGCTTACTACAATCACAACAGCATGCCGAAGATGTATTAGAGTCATTTCATAAAGCCAAATTAATTTCTCGTAGTACCCAACAGCTAATACAAAAAAAGACACAGAAAATATTTAGCTGTGACTATGATGATGCGGATAGTTTCATGGAAGAACGTCATGCTTATATGACAGCTTTGCGTATAGAAATGCAGGAACTTAAGTATCTCTATGACATTGGCTTTTTGCAATATTATACGTATATGAATATTAAGAATACCTTGCAACGCGATCGTGAAACATGGTCGTCAAATTCTAGTAGCAATGTAACAGTTGAACAGACAAAAAAGATAAATCCATTTGTTCGATTGGAGAATGCATTAATAAAACAATTGCGCGAAGTTGATTTTGCCTCAGGTATGTTGGCTCGTTATCAATATCTGCGTTTCTCACAAAGTTTGCAGCGGGATATTGCCGGTATATTGATAAGCGAAAAAGTAATTGAGCATATTCAAAATGAAGAAGATTTAAATGAGAACTATAAAATAGAAATTATTAATTCGTATAAACAACGTTCAAATCGACGTAAAAATCGACTTGAGAAAATAGCAGAAGATTTTCCTGATTTTTATTTGCGTTTCGAAACACGTCTATTTGCAAAAGTTGCTTTAGTTACAGCAGGCTTTTATGCGGAAGAAGCAGAGCATCATGGTGAAATTGGTTCAAAGGTATTTACTAATATTGAACGACGCATCAATGAAGCGATTAATGCATTGCAACCTATATCTGATCCTGCACCTAAATTGAAACCGCATGATCTTATCGGAACAATACCTTTGTTAAATGGTTTGCCTAATGATTTACTGGAGCGTTTATCTAAACATGCACGAGCAATGACTTTCTTATCAGGCGATCTGGTTATTGGTGAAGGAGAGAAAGGAGATTCGCTCTATATTATTACGCATGGTCTGGTATTAGTTTATAAGAATGGTCATGAAGATGAGCCTATAGCCAATTTTAGAGATGGCGAATTTTTTGGTGAAATGGCCTTGCTTGAATCACAAGTTCGCACAGCAAATGTTAAAGCACTTAAACCGACGACATTATTACGTTTGCGAAGAAAGGATGTTTTGTCGATGGCAGAAAATGAACCTGAATTAAAAGCGCGTCTTGAGCAAATCAGTTCTGCAAGAAGATCTACAGAGACTTGATTGTAGTATTAGGTCAACTCTGAGTTTTGCGCTGCAATAAATAACTAAGCAACAATAATAAAAAGCTAAAAATTAAAACCGGATAATTTCCATAGCGACTATAAGGCGTTGCGCCCTCAAATAATTTTGCCGTAGCATGTAGCGCATGCGGTTCAAATTGTGGTGAGCGACTAATAATTTTTCCTTTATTGTCTATCACCGCAGAAATACCGGTATTGGTAGAGCGTAATAGATAACGTCCATTCTCCAGTGCTCGCATTCGTGCCATTTGCAGGTGTTGATGTGGTGCCATCGAATCACCAAACCAGGCATCATTGCTGACATTTACTAATATATTGGCATCAGGTAAAGACTGACGAACTTCTGTGCCATAGGCATCTTCATAGCAAATATTCATGCCAAAAATCGCTTTGTCTGTTTTAAGTGTTTTCTGAGTAATATCCCCAGAAGAAAAATCAGACATAGGTATTCTTAAAAAACGTAAAATTTCACTGAGTAATGATTTAAAAGGTAGGTATTCACCAAAAGGGACAAGGTGATGTTTATTATAAAACTGATGCTTGTTATCTGCGCCTATCAATAAAATACTATTAAAATATTTATTAGTAGATAAATCTTTGTTAACAATGCCACTCATGAACAGCGTATCAGAGTTTTGCCTTTGTGGTTTTATACGATTAATAAAATCATCTGCACGGTGATAGTAAGATGGTATTGCTGTTTCCGGCCAAATGATTAAATCGGATGACCAATAAGGCTCGCTTAAGCCAGAATATATTTCATAAGTTCTTTCCCGAAATTCGGATTTCCATTTTATCTTTTGCGGTATAGCTCCTTGAACCAAGGTGACGCTAAGTTCTTTTCCGTTTTCTTGCGTCCAGTTGAAGTCAGTTAGTATAAAAGAAGATGTCGCGATAAAAACAACCATGGAGCCACTGACTAATCGTTGCTTAAGACTTCCAGTAAATAAAGTTGTTATTGAAATTGCTATAAGACATACAGCTAAGCTTAAACCGTAATCACCAATTAGAGGCGCAAAACTGCTTAATAAACTATCTGTTTGACTCGTACCAATGTTTAGCCATGGAAATCCAGTTATGACCCAGCCACGACACCATTCAGTTAATAGCCAGAATGCAGGAACGGCAAGAATAAAATAGTTGTTAAAAAATCGTTTCGCAAGATAACCGCATATTGCTGGGTAGAATGAAATATAAGCGATAAATATAAAGGTGAAGAAAAAAGCACCTATGATATTCATCCCGCCAAATAAATTAATACTGATATGTAACCAGTTAACACCTATGCCAAACATAGCAAGGCCGAATAAATATCCAAGGATAAATGTTTCGCGTTTTGATTCTGCTTTAGACCAGATATAAAAAAGAATGCTAAGAGATATAAAGGAAAGAATGTAAAGGTTATAGGGGGCAAAAGCAAAAGGAACTAATGCTCCTGAAAGAATCGCACATATTTTTCTTGCAAACATATTTTCTGCAAATAAGCTCATGAGGCAAAATTACTTTTTATAGAACTGCGCTAATGTTTTTATTATTTTTTTGCTATTTCTTCAGTAGATACTTCTGCATCAACACGTGTAAAGAGTAACATGTGTACACGTCGTTTATCGGCACGAATTACTTTTATATTGAAACCTTCATGCTCAATGGTTTCTCCGCGTTTTGGTAAATGCCCAAAGGCATTGATGACCAGGCCGCCAACCGTGTCGCATTCATACTTACAAACCTCAGTCTCGAAATAACTATTGAAATCATCCATAGGCGTTAATGCCCTAATGGTATAGCGATCATTGTCGTGATTATTGATGTTGACCTCATCTTCTTCTAGATCATGTTCGTCTTCAATCTCACCGATGATTTCTTCAATAACATCTTCAATGGTAACCAGTCCGGCAACACCTGTGTACTCATCGATAACAATGGCCATGTGATTTCGACTGGTGCGAAATTCTCTTAACAACACATTAAGTCGTTTGCTTTCTGGAATGAAAACAGTTGCGCGCATGACATCTTTAATATCAAAATCTTTTTCAGGATCAGCATAGTAATTCAATAAATCCTTAGCCAATAGAATTCCAACTATTTCATCATTGGTCTCGCCGACTACAGGAAACCGAGAGTGCCCCGATTCAACAACGACGGAGAGTATATCTTCTGGTTCGGCATTATTTTCAATTACGATCATTTGTACGCGCGGTACCATAATGTCGCGTACCTGAATTTCTGAAACATGTAATGCGCCTTCAATCATTAATAGCGCATCAGGATCCAGAAGATTACGATGCTCGGAATTTCTTAATATTTCAATTAAGGCATCACGATCTTCTGGTTCTCGAGAAAACAATCTGGCAAAGCGTTTTAACCACTTGCTATAGTTAATTTCTTTCTTTTCAGCCATCATTCTGACTCTGTTTCATACGGATTTGCAAAACCTATATTTTTTAAAATATTAACTTCTTTTGTTTCCATTACATTAGCATCTTCATCAGAGATATGATCATATCCTTGTAGATGCAAAATGCCATGAATAATTAAGTGTGCCCAGTGTGCTTCACTATTTTTTCTTTGTTGTTTTGCTTCTAACTCAACAATAGGTGCACAAATGACAATGTCGCCTAATAAATTTGGTGCCTGCTCAATGACTTCCCCTACAGGAAAGGATAGTACATTAGTTGCTGAATCTTTACCGCGCCACTCTTTATTTAGCGTTTGTCCTTCTTCCTCTTCAACAATTCGAAGTGTAATTTCAGCTTCCTTATGTTTCTCATCGAGTGCTTGTTCTGCCCATTTGATAATAAACTCATCCTTGGGAAGAGAATCAAATCCAGACACATTTTGTATTTCTATCTTCATACTCATGAGTCGAATTATTATTTCGAATTATTGAGTGGATTCTGTTCATGCTTTTCGTAAGCATCAAGAATTCGAGCAACTAATGGATGACGTACAACGTCTTTGGATTTGAAAAAGGTAAAGCTAATCTCATTTTCTTCATTGAGTATATCAATAACGTGTCGCAAGCCAGATAATTTAGCTGAAGGTAAATCAATTTGCGTGATGTCTCCGGTAATAACAGCAGTAGAGTTAAAGCCAAGACGTGTCAGGAACATTTTCATTTGTTCTATGGTTGTATTCTGTGCTTCATCAAGAATAATGAATGCTTCATTTAAAGTTCTGCCACGCATAAATGCCAGGGGTGCAACTTCAATAATATTGCGCTCGATTAATTTAGCTACTTTTTCAAATCCGAGCATTTCATATAAGGCGTCATAAAGCGGGCGTAAATAAGGATCGATTTTTTGTGCCATATCGCCGGGTAAAAAACCCAGTTTTTCTCCTGCTTCAACAGCTGGTCTAACTAGTATGATTCTACGTGCACGATCTTGTTCCAGCGCGGCTACTGCACAGGCTACAGCAAGATAAGTTTTTCCCGTGCCTGCAGGGCCAATACCAAAACTAATGTCATGTGATTGAATGTTGGCAAGATATATTTTCTGATTGGGTGTACGACCGCGAATAATTCCACGTTTTGTTTTTATAGATACTTCACTGGAGACATCTTCTTGCAGTTCTTCTGTGACATTAATACCTTGTAAATAAAGATGAACACTCTCCGGTGATAAGAACTCAGCTTCTGTAGCGGCATACATTTCTTTTAAAATATTCTCAGTCAGTTCGATAGATTTTAAATCACCAGTGACATGAAAATTATTTCCACGGTTATTAATCTCTACACCAATATGGCGTTCAACCTGACGCAAATGTTTATCCAATGGGCCGCACAGGTTTGACAAGCGCTGGTTATTAACCGGCTCAAGTAGTAAATCGTTTGAAGTAGTCGTGTTAATAGTTGTGTAAAATATTTGGTGAGTTAAATACTTTCTGCCTGAACTGATAGTTCAGGTGAGATGGTTTTATGTTGAGCAGAATCTGGCGAAACTGTTTCCGGTAATATGCCACGAAGGGAGTTTGGTAATGCTTCTGTAATTTCTATATCAATAAAATTTCCGATTAAATCTTTTGGCGCAGTAAAGTTCACTACACGATTATTTTCAGTTCTTCCGCGAAGCTGTTTTGGATCTTTCTTAGACTGTCCTTCTACAAGGATAGTTTGTATTGTGCCAACCATAGCTGCGCTGATTTCCGCAGCCTTCTGGCTTATGCGATTTTGTAAAATGGATAGACGTTCTTTTTTTGTTTTCATAGAAACGTCGTCTGGAAGATTTGATGCTGGTGTTCCCGGACGTTTGCTATAAATAAAACTAAACGAGTGATCAAAACCAATATCAGCAATCAAATTCATTGTGTCTTCGAAGTCATTATCCGTTTCTCCTGGAAAGCCAATAATAAAATCGGAAGACATGCTCAAGTTAGGTCTTATTGCACGGATGCGTTTAATCTTACTTTTATATTCAAGACGAGTATGACCACGTTTCATTAATGCCAGAATACGATCGGAACCGCTTTGTACGGGTAAATGTAAATGACTTACTAATTCTGGCACGCGTCCATAAACTTCAATCAAGCTATCCGAGAATTCCATAGGGTGCGATGTTGTAAAGCGGATGCGATCAATGCCATCAACGGCAGCAACATACTCAATGAGTAAAGCAAGATCCGCTATTTCGTCATCATGCATAATCCCACGATAAGCATTGACGTTTTGTCCCAACAAATTAACTTCACGTACACCCTGTTCAGCAAGCTCAACAACTTCAGTAATAACATCATCAAAAGGTCGACTGACTTCTTCGCCACGGGTATAAGGTACTACGCAAAAACTGCAATATTTACTACAACCTTCCATGATAGAAACAAAGGCACTCGGGCCATCTGCTTTTGGGCTAGGAAGGTGATCGAATTTTTCAATTTCGGGAAATGAAATGTCGATAATAGGTTTTCGACTTTTCAATACATCAGTATACATCTCAGGTAACCGATGTAGTGTTTGTGGGCCAAACACAATATCCACGAATTTAGCTCGCTCGATAATCGCAGGGCCTTCCTGACTAGCAACACAGCCGCCAACAGCGATGACTAAATCGGGATTCTTTTCCTTAAAACCACGCCAGCGACCTAGCTGAGAAAATACTTTTTCTTGAGCTTTTTCCCTTATAGAGCAAGTGTTTAGCAGTATTAAATCTGCCTCAGCCGGATCCTCTGTCACCGTCATATTATGAGCAACTTGAAGGGTATCCACCATTCTGTCTGAATCGTATTCATTCATTTGGCAGCCTTGCGTTGTAATGTATAACTTCTTACTCATTAAAATATGACGGTTGTGAAAAAAGGGAGCTTAAATTACCTGTTCTAATAGCTGATTTCCAGCCAAAAAGGTGAAATATAATAAGAAAAACGTGGCTTTGATGCCGATTGGCTCTTTTATCCGGGTTTTGGCGTTTCTGCTTCAAATTGTTTGAGTTTTTCTTTAAGTTGATCGCGTTCCAGAGCTATTTCTGCTGTTTCAGCTAAAGCATCAAATGCAGATATTTCAGCATGTTCGGCTCGTGCAATTAGCTCCTTGCGTTGCTTGCTCAGTTCTATTTCACGCGAACTGGGTCCAAATAGGCTGCGAAATAATTTTACGACCCCGCTAGCGACGGCTTCATCATGACTTCCGCTATAGTGTTCTTTTGAATCAGGTTCAGAAAAATCGGCAAAATCCGGATTAGATAAAAATTCCTTTAATTGCTCTTGTAATGAAGACGCGAGAGAATTTAGTGATGGGTTTAAATTTTCATGTTTCAGAATGGAATCAATCAGTAATTTAAATTGTCGCGCTTCTTGATAGCCGTTAATATCAGTTTCAAATTCTATCTTCATATAGATATAGCCTTTTTCATTATTCAAAGCATAATTACTCTATATCTTAAGTCAAGCAACGACCTTAAAAGCTTATGCAATAAACTATGCAGATATTTCAGAAAATCTATATAACCTTAGTTTTATGTTTCCTGTTTCCATTAGTTAATGCGGAGACCGAGACTTTACGTTTGGCAATTACAACAACTACTGAAAATTCAGGTCTCATGTCAGTATTAAACCCTGTTTTTGAAATTGAACAGAATGTAAAGATTCATGTGATTACTGTGGGATCAGGGCAAGCCTTACGTTTAGGTGAGCAAGGAGATGTCGATGTCTTGTTAACGCATGCGCCTGAAGATGAAAAACAATTCATCAAGTCTGGTTATGGATTAAAACGATATCCAGTTATGCACAATGATTTTATCCTGGTTGGCTCAAGTGATGATCCGGCGAACATAAAACAAGCTAATTCATTAGCTGAGGCTTTTAATAATTTATTGGTTTCCCGTAATCAGTTTATTTCCAGAGGTGATGACTCAGGAACACATAAAAAAGAATTAGCAATATGGCAAGAGAATAATTTATTCCCTGGAGGTGAGTGGTACGAACAAGCCGGAGTGGGAATGGGGGCGGTATTATTATTAGCCAACGAGCAACAAGCTTACACATTAACCGACCGTGGTACCTATCTGGCATTTAGAGAACGAATCAATCTGGTCATTCATTATCAGGATGAAGCATTTCTGCATAATCCTTATCATGTAATTGCAATAAACCCGGAAAACCGGAGTCATGTTAATAATGTGCTTGCTGAAAAATATATTACATTTATAACCGGTGAAAAAGCACAGAGAATAATTAACGATTATAAATACCAAGGAGAACAATTATTTCATCCTGAATATTTGCAGGGAGAGGTTATAGTAGAAAAAAAATCAGAAGCTGTGAGTAAAAATTTCTTTTTAGATGCTATGTCCGCTTCTTTTAAACTCATTGTTAATTTTGATAGATCTTTGTTCTATGTGGTCTGGACATCATTAAAGGTCTCTTTGATAGCGGTACTCATCGCAATTATATTTAGTTTGCCACTAGGTGTAGTTGTTGCCCTAAACAATTTCAAAGGAAAGAACTTTTTATTAGCATGTTTAAATACTTTAATGGCATTGCCTACTGTTGTTGTTGGCTTATTGTTATATGGCATACTAAATCGTCAAGGCTTATTGGGTGATCTGGGTTTGTTGTATACACCTACGGCAATGGTAATTGGCCAGTGCGTATTAATTATTCCTATAATATGGAACCTTTGTATAGCTGCTGTTAAAAGCGCTGATCCACGATTAGCAAAAACCTGCTCTTCTTTAGGTGCGAATTATTTTCAACGCAGTCTTATTTATATGAGCGAAGTGCGCTTTGCATTAATTGCTGCGGTTGTTACTGGATTTGGCCGTGCGATTGGTGAAGTGGGTATTGCCATGATGTTAGGCGGTAATATCGATGGTTATACGCGTACGATGACAACAGCAATTGCATTGGAAACTAGTAAGGGTGAATTTGAATTCGCATTGGCGCTTGGTTTTATGTTGTTATTAGTCGCTTTCATTGTTAATGCCGTACTTCAACAGTTTCAGTCAAAAATAAGATGACTAGTTTATATCAATTAAAAAATGTTACTTATAGCTATAGTAATAGCGTGGGCAATAATGATAATTTCATTTTATCCAATATAAATATTGATATAAAAAAATCTCATATCATAGCGATTGTTGGACCGAATGGTTCGGGAAAAACCAGCTTGTTAAATATTCTTTCGTTTCACAACCTGCCTGATGATGGATCTCTTATATATAATGAAAAAGAACTGGGTAAAAATAATAGAGAGCAGTTTAAAAGAACAACGGCATATGTACAGCAAAATCCCTATTTGCTACGAGGTTCGGTTTATAAGAATATTGAGCTTGGCTTAAAACTAAAGCATATTGATAAAGAAATACGAGCAAAGAAAGTATTTGAAATAATGCAGCTATTAGATATCACTAAACTAGCTGAGCGTTCAGCTCGATTATTATCTGGTGGCGAAGCTCAAAAAGTGGCTATAGCTCAGGTGCTTGTATTAGATCCTGAAGTATTGATATTGGATGAGCCCTTTACCTATCTCGATAAGAAATCAATTCAGGATTTAGAACAATTAATGATTACGTTAAACGACAAACTTAATAAAACAGTCATTTTTACAACTCATAATCAAATACAAGCTCAATGCTTGGCAGATGATGTTTATAGTGTAGTTAAAGGTAACGTATTCGAAGCGCATTTAATTAATCTTTTTAATGGTGTTTTTGATGTTAGTAGTAATGTATTCGACACAGGAAAATTATTAATAAGTGTTCCTGATGGTGTCGAACAGGCGGAACATATAGCAATAGATCCAAAACAAATTGTTATATCGAAAGATAGGCTTGATTCCAGTATGCAGAATAGTTTCTCTGGAAAAATTATTGGAATGAATGAAGAAGATGGTCAGATTAAACTCAGTATTTAAAGCACTTGAAATTTTAAAATTATCTATAGGAAGCGATGTATGGATAAGCTTTAAAAGTTCATCAATACTGATATTCTAGATGTCTGACAGAGGCTTTAACAAAGATATAGATTGGTGATCATATGGAAGAAGAATTACAAACAATCCAGAAAGCAGCAGACTTAGCTAGCGAAATTGCAGTTAATTACGGGTTTCAGTTTTTTGCTGCATTACTCATTCTTGTTATCGGCTGGCTGTAGTAAATGCGCACCCATCGGACACTTCATTTTCATACTAACTTATCTCTGAGAGATTCATAAGGGGTTCTGCCTTGGTGTGCACCGTG
>LWDU01041026.1_pt1 | contig 49937 bp, 51 predicted proteins | sample 727161 | NCBI WGS metagenome assembly LWDU01 (sample SAMN04566230, study PRJNA314399) | hydrothermal vent metagenome | isolation source: deep sea hydrothermal plume seawater | place: Mexico: Gulf of California, Guaymas Basin | collected 2004-07-11
AGGCGTAGGTGAGCAAGTGGCGTTCCTGTCAAAGCATTAAATGTTTTTTTACATGCTTTACAGCGGTAGCGCTGAAGACCATCTGTTATTCTGTGTCGATAGTTTTCAGTGTGAGAGCAGTGCGGACACATCCCTTCACTATCAAAAAAAACGCGGGGGCTTTCATGACTTTCTCCTGTATTACATGTACTAAATTAACTTATACTCCCTTGATTCAGAAAATTTCACACTTAACGGTGACATAGCCAATTTCAATTACCGTGGACTTATTTACATGCTATTAAAGACTATGTAGATATGGCCGTGCATTTAGAAAATGAGCCTGATGCCAAAGCAGTGATGTATTTTTAGTCTATTTTATTACAGCAAATAGAAAACTACGCAAAATAGGTTAATTGCTATTTGCATGACTGCGTAGCGATAAGAGTTCCTTTATTAGCTTCGGCGGTGATGCTTGAGATTTCAAACGGTGTAGAGGAAAGATGAGAGCTGATTAGCAACTGTCTGCGTGCAAATCGAGAGCAACAGATTGATCGTTACCCTGCGTATAAAGTATTGACTGATATGGCCAGATGCGTGCAAGATAATGGTGATGCAGCTAAATATATCAATACACAATTTGTTGTCAATATATTAGTCTGGTATCATCTTGCTTTGATGGGTGAAACCGTTAAATTAACTGATCCTCGATTGCAGCGTTTGATCTGCAAAGCCAATAATTTTACTTTGCAAGAACTCATTGAAATAGTCGAAATAAATGGTGAGTTATAATCTATTGTTATTTATCGCTATAATGCGCTGGTAAAAAGGGACGTATAGAACTGTCAGTAACGCCTGATGCACACCCGGGTGGAGAAGAAAGTGTTAAGTGGCATATCGAACAAGGTAAGGCTGCTTTTGAGCTTTTTTTGGCGCAGCCCCTCAGGGCTTGTTGGTCATCTGAAGGAACGGTAAGTGACGCAACTTGAAAGAACTGGGCGATGCAGGTTTTGCATGGGTCGCGGCGGTTAGTCGGGTCTTGCATAATAGACTGCATATTTTCGATGCTGATAAAGCGCAGAGCATACACTGTCCTTTTTAGGTAAAAGATACACAAACCCCCTGTTTTTTTCGGGATGATGGGCTTTCTGATTTAATCGGCTTTAAATCATCCAAGTGACATGCCGATGATGCTGTAGGTGATATGATACAGCATATTAGAAAATATTGCGGAGCATGGACCCGAGGGCAGCATGGTAACTATAATTATGGATGCTGAGATTATCTGGGCCTATTTCCCAGAAAATGGTTACCATTTTTTGTCTGCTTTTTATAAGCGTTTAGCGGAACATCTGAATATAGAACTAACCACTTTCTCAGAGTATTTAGCGGCAAAAGTGGAAGTCAAGCAGTTAGAAAAATTGATAGCTGGAGGTTCGGTGATTATAACCCTGACCAGGTGGTGAGTAGTTTTGAAAAGCAATTTCGTTTGAATTTAAGTGATCTATATCACTTGCTAGGTGAACATGCACCCGCTTATTTATCCTTGTCGTTCACACAAGGTTCTGGTGAGCCCGTGATGGGTGGTACTAAGCATAAAGGAACAGATTAAAGAATGCTAGAGCAGGAAGAAGATTTATTAGCGCAACGCCGTGCCGGAGTGCTATTGCATATTACCTCATTACCTAATGACCATGGCGCGGGAAATTTGGGTAAAGAGGCTTATAACTTTGTCAATTTCCTGCATACCGCAGGTATTAAGGTTTGGCAAACGCTGCCTTTAGGCGTGCCGCATGGCGATGGTTCTCCTTATCAGTGCCTATCAGCCCATGCAGGTAATCCAGCACTGATTTGTCTGGAAGAATTAAAACAGAAAGGCTGGTTACAAGAAGCAGAGCAATACGATATTTGTGAGGCTGGCGATGATTGTGGTCGAGACCGTCTAATTGCGAAAGCGCATACCGGATTTGAAAACCTGGCGAGTGCTGAAGAACAACAGGCATACTTAAATTTTTGTACCGATAAATCGAGCTGGTTAGACGATTATGCCTTATTTTATGCGCTGCATAATGAAAGGTCCCAGCAATGCTGGAACCAATGGCCTAGTCCTTTAAAAGAACGTAAGCCTGCCGCGCTTAAAGCCGCTCGTAAAAGAATGGCATCGGCAATTGAGATGATCAAGTTTGAGCAGTTTCTTTTTTTCCGGCAATGGATGGCACTTAAAGAGTATGCCAATAGCAAAAATGTTTTGTTATTTGGTGATATCCCTATCTTTGTTTCCTATGATAGCGCCGATGTTTGGGCAAACCGTAAAGTCTTCAAACTAGATGAAAGAGGTGAAATGTCTGTTGTTGCTGGTGTGCCACCTGATTACTTTTCTGTGACTGGCCAGCGCTGGGGAAATCCGCATTACGACTGGCCTTACTTAATAAGAAGCAAATTTTCCTGGTGGAATGCACGTCTGCGTAGCCAATTAGAAATGTTCGATATATTACGCATCGATCATTTCAGAGGGTTTGAAGCAGCATGGGAAATCCCGGCTGATGAAGATACCGCAATCAACGGTGAATGGGTTAAAGCTCCTGGAAAATCTCTATTAGCGGCACTGCAAAAGGAATTTGGTAAGATTCCTCTTGTTGCTGAAGATTTAGGTGTTATTACAGCAGAAGTTGATGAACTTAGAATGGACTTTAATCTTCCAGGAATGAAAGTTCTGCAATTTGCCTTTGGTGATGATGATACCAATCCCTACTTGCCGCATAATTATGATCAGAACTGCGTTGTCTATACCGGAACACATGATAATGATACAACAGTAGGCTGGTATAATTGTTTAAATGATCATGAGAAGCATCGCGTATACAGTTATTTAGGCGACCCCCAGGCTACTATGCCATATTTATTGATCGGTACAGCATTTTCCTCGGTGGCTAATCTTGCAATTGTGCCTATGCAGGATATTTTAGAATTAGGCGGTGAACACAGAATGAATATCCCTGGAACTGTCGAAGGAAACTGGAAATGGCAATTCTCCTGGGAACAACTGAAAGAAGGCCAGTTAGGAAAGCTATCTAACCTGGTAAGAATGTTCACCCGTTAGGCTTACTGTTTTAATTATTGTAGGGCGGACTTCAGTCCGCTACTCTAAATGTCCAGATCTAACTATAAAGACTTCAATAAACGGATGAAGATTAAATCAATAATTTTTTAAGCTCTTCATGTTGCTTTATGTTAAAACTTGATATTAGCTAATCTGCATTTGACCATAGCGGACTAAAGTCCGCTCTACATACACTATCACATGAATTACTCCACAATCGAAGCCTTTGTTGGCAATACACCCTTAGTTAAATTACAGCGCTTAATCAAGTCTGGCTCTAATACTGTTTTAGTAAAACTGGAAGGTAATAACCCCGCCGGTTCGGTAAAAGATCGCCCGGCAATCAGCATGATTCAACATGCAGAAGCACGAGGGGAAATCAAACCAGGCGACCGATTAATCGAAGCAACCAGCGGCAATACTGGTATTGCTTTAGCGATGGCAGCCGCTATTAAAGGTTATCAATTAACCTTGATCATGCCGGATAATATGAGCGCTGAGCGCCGGGCGTCGATGATAGCCTATGGTGCTGAAATTATTTCTACGCCTGCAGCAGGCAGTATGGAAGGCGCAATAGATTTAGCCAGAAAAATGGAAGCAGACGGAAAAGGGCGCATATTAGATCAATTCGCCAACCCTGATAATCCCCTGGCCCATTATGAAGGAACGGGGCCTGAGATATGGCGAGATACCCAAGGTGAAATTACCCATTTTGTCAGTGCTATGGGTACGACCGGTACTATTATGGGGACTTCAAGATATTTAAAAGAACAAAATCCCAATATTCAGATTGTCGGCGTGCAACCGGCTGATGGTGCAAAAATTCCTGGTATACGCTGTTGGCCGCAAGAATACTTACCTAAAATTTATCAGGCATCAAGAATTGATATAACTATGAATGTAGATCAACAGTTGGCTGAACAAACCATGCGTGATTTAGCCAGCAAAGAAGGTATTTTTGCCGGCGTGTCATCAGGTGGTGCCGTCGCCGTAGCACTAAAGCTTGCACAGCAAGTAGAAAATGCGACCATAGTGACTATTATTTGTGACCGTGGTGATAGATACTTATCTACAGGCGTTTATCCTGGTTAGCAATATGATTGAAACCGATCGAATTATCAGTGCCAGTAGTCAAGTTGACGAAGAACGACAAGACCGTGCCATCAGGCCGAAAACGCTACAGGATTATATTGGTCAAGAGGCGTTATGTGATCAGATGGAAGTCTTTATTCAGGCCTCGGTCGCACGTAAAGAAGCGCTGGATCATGTCTTGATTTTTGGCCCGCCAGGGCTTGGAAAAACCACATTGGCAAACATTATCGCTAATGAAATGAATGTCAATCTGCGTCAGACTTCAGGACCTATAATAGATAAAGCAGGAGATTTAGCCGCTTTATTAACCAATCTGGAAGCGCACGATGTTCTTTTTATCGATGAAATTCATCGCTTAAGTCCTGTTGTCGAAGAAATCCTCTATCCGGCGATGGAAGATTATCAAATCGATATCATGATTGGGGAAGGGCCGTCGGCCAGGTCAATCAAACTGGATTTACCACCCTTTACTTTAGTGGGCGCGACCACCCGGGCCGGGCTTCTAACATCTCCCTTACGAGATCGATTCGGTATTATTCAAAGACTTGAGTTTTATACGGTCGATGAATTGATGCTTATTGTTACTCGATCGGCACAGGTATTAGGTATACAGATTGATAACAGTGGTGCCCATGAAATTGCTAAACGTTCCCGCGGTACCCCGCGTATTACCAACCGCTTACTCAGGCGGGTACGTGACTATGCGGAGGTGAAGGGCGATGGTACTATTAATCAAGGCGTCGCTCAACAGGCATTAAGCATGCTAAAAGTGGATCATTGTGGCTTTGACCAATTAGATAGGCGCTTATTAAAAACCATTATCGATAATTTCGATGGCGGCCCGGTTGGTCTGGATACTCTGGCTGCCGCAATTAGTGAGGAGCGGGGTACGATAGAAGATGTGCTGGAACCTTATATGATTCAGCAGGGCTTTATCATGCGCACGCCGAGAGGACGTGTGGTTACAGGAAAAACCTATCAACACTTTGGCTTACAAATACCTAATTCCGATGCGGTAAAAAATGTAGATATTTCTACTGATTGATGCCGAGGACTCAAACTCAGGACGGCTTACCTTGAAGGGGTCTCAGCCTAATTCAAACGTTGTAATGGCAAATATTTTCTCATCATCCAGACTGGGCTGACCTTTTAAGTACATCCGGCCGGTGCAAAAAACTTCCTGCATTTTCTGCTGCTCAACCAGACGTTTGGCTGCTGGGTTAATATTGGTAATATCCACAAATACTGACTCACCAATAATACCTTGTTGCAAACTGTTTAATAAGTGCTTGGCAATTTCAAAACTATCGGCAAATAAGGGGCCAATTTTATGGCCTTCTATGCATTGCCGGCGTACCGCGTAACCCATCAATTGCCCCTGTTTAACATAAGCGATAGCCTGTGAATCCGCTTGTTCGATCCATGCGCATAAAAATGTATCGCGTGGTGCGGGAAAGCAGAGGTGATCATAGGCTGCCAGATCAGCGAAGTTAATTTCGGATACGGCAACGATTGTATTTTGATCGAACTTAGCCTCTCGCGCCAAACCCTGATAGCGCATATTATGATAAGCCACTCGATAGCCGATACGCTCATAAATACAAATATTTTCTATCACACCATCGATACCGGCATTACGCAGAGCAACATAACGCAAGCTTTCCTGAGTTAATTGCAAGCCGTATCCCTGGCCACGAAAATCAGGGTGGACGATATATAAGCCGCAAACAGCAAAGTGCGGGTCATAACAGATAGCACTGCCTATACCGTGATGATCTGGTGATCTAGCTCACCGATAAAAAAGCCATTCGGATCGGCTTGGTAAAATGTTTCTGCGTCGTGCAACCCTGGATTCCAGCCTTCCTGTTGTGTCCAGTCGAGTGCAGTTTGCAACTCATCCGCCTGCATGCGCCGGATATGATATTGTTGTTTCATGTATGAGTTTCCTTGGCTACATAACTACATCAGGATGCTGCTGATACCAGTGCTGGGAGATTTTCTGCCGGGTACAGATCCATATATCCGGGGAATCCGCCAGATAATCTAGAAACCTGTGTATGACTTCAGCCCTGCCAGGGTGCCCGCTGATCCAAGCATGCAGAGCAACAGTTATCATTTTAGGCGCTTTTTTACCTTCGCGATATAAGCAGCGCACTGTGTTGATTAAATAATTTTCCGAGCCCGTATTACCCTGCAAGATATTCTGCTCCGCACCTTCCTCAATATTAATCACAAAATTAATGGCCAGGCGTTCAGTATTTGGCCATTGTGGATGAGGCGGTGTTTTACCATAGCCAATCAGGTCACGTTGAATATCAGCCGTTATTAGAGCCACCGAGTAGGGTGCGTTATACGCACCCATGCGAAAAGGTGTGCCTGTAATGTAAAACACATTCTACGCATATAAATAATAACAAGCGGCAGTGGCTGCAATAATACCCACTAGATCTGCCGTTAATCCTGCAGCTAAAGCATGACGAATTTGCCTCACCTGTACAGAGCCAAAGTAGACTGCGAGCACATAAAAAGTAGTTTCGGTTGAGCCTTGCAGAGTACTGACTAAATAACCGACATAGCTATCGGGTCCAATGGCTGGATCTTGCAGCGTCGCGGCGACTACCCCGTAAGCGCCTGAACCTGATAAAGGCCTTAATAAAGCCATCGGTAATGCTTCTGCCGGAAAGCCGACTAGCGATGTAACGCTACCCACAGCGCCGATCATTACCTGCATGGCACCACTTTCGCGAAACATGGCAATCGCGACTAAAATAGCAATTAAGTAGGGAATGATTTTAATCGCAACATTAAAGCCATCTTTCGCCCCTTCGACAAAGACTTCGTAGACACGTACTCCTCGAGATGCTCCAAAACTCAGCAAGGAGACGACAAATAGCGGAATTATCCACGAACCGATGCTGCGCCCGTAGACGATTGCCAGGGGGACAAAAGCAATGATACACAGCAATGTTAAGTATGAAACCCAGGCCGGATAGGCTGTTGAAGGCGCTGCGGGTAAGTCCTGCTGTGGCTCTTGAGTAAGCAGATTTGCAGTTTCTGAATCTGTATCGGGGGTAGTCTGGCTTGCATCAACCTTAAAAAAGCGCTGATAAAATTTTGCAGCCATTATTGCCGCAGCGGTTGAACACAAGGTCGCAAATAAGGTGGTGGAAATAATGCCGGCAGGGTCAACTGAACCAGCTGATGCGCGCAATGCGATTACGCCGGTAGGCAGTAAAGTGACGCTTGAGGTGTTAATTGCCAGAAACAAAACCATAGCATTACTGGCCGTCCCTTTCACCGGGTTGAGTTTGTCCAGTTCCTGCATGGCACGAATACCAAAAGGAGTAGCTGCATTGCCTAGACCCAGTGCGTTGGCAGACATATTCATAATCATCGCGCCCATGGCAGGGTGATCTTCGGGTACATCCGGAAATAAGCGTACCATTAAGGGGCGCAATAAGCGGGCTATGATTTGTAGCAATCCACCTGCTTCGGCAACTTTCATCAGGCCAAGGAAAAAGGCCATGACACCCACCAGCCCTATTGCCAGTTCTACCGAGCTTTTACTGGCTTCAATCAACGCTGTCGTTAATGCCTGCATCGGGGCGATATCATCAGCCGTTGCAGGTATCCAGGCCAGTTGATGGTAGGCAGTGGTGAAAAAGGCAATCAAAATAATTACCAGAAAAATAATATTCATAGCTGAACAATTCTCTTATTCATATTAACAGGCTCTATTTCTTACTTATCTGTACTGCCAAAAGACATCACTAAAATGACTAATGTGATGATTAGCAGAATCGGCCAAAAATAAGGAGCGAGGAAAAAAATGCCCAGCAGAATAAGGCCTAGTCCGCCGATAAATATAAACATACCCACACCCAGAAAGGCGAGAATGATGAGTATCACGGAAAATAACAGGGCAATGATCAATGTTGGCAGCGCTGCCAGGCGTATTAAAGGATCGGCTACCTGTTCGCCATTGATAATCAGGCTAAATTGACCCACGCCTGGATGGAAATAATAAACAAGTGCGGAGATCAGTACACTGATGATTATAATTTTTCCAACGAAATGTGATTTTTGTGCTTGTCGCATGAAGTTTAAACTCCTGTGAGATTAAGGTATCAGTTTATTCTGATTTAAAATAAATTAATGCTGATGCGTAGCAGAGGCATCGGGATGTAAAGTACAGATATGTTCGGTGGTTCCCTGTTCCATTTGCAAAGTACTGTGCTGGATAGAGAAGCGTATTTTCAGCGTAGATATAATATCATCCATAAACTCATCGCCCGGATAACCATCGGGAATAACCAGATGAGCGCTTAAGGCTCCTTCGCTAGTACTAATACCCCAGATATGCAAATCGTGAACATCGACAACGCCAGGACATTTTTGTAAATAGCTTTCTACTTCAGTTACATCTATACCGGCAGGTACAGCACCTAAGGCGAGGCGTAAAGAATCGCGTAATAAGCCCCAGGTACTAATGGCGATAATCACCACGATTAATAAACTAACCACAGGATCCAGCCAGTACCAATCGGTATACATCATTGCCAGACCTGCGATTACAACGCCTAAAGACACGACTGCATCAGCCATCATATGTAAATAGGCCCCGCGAATATTCAAGTCCACTTTACTGCCTTTGACAAATAACCAGGCGGACAGCCCGTTGACGATAATGCCGATACCAGCAACCAGAGTCACAGTGAGACCTGCAACTTCAATTGGTTGCTGGAAGCGCATGATAGCTTCCCAGGATATTGCGCCACAGGCGAGTAACAATATCATGGCATTTGCCAGAGCTGCTAAAATAGACGTACTACGCAAGCCATAGCTATAGAGCGGGCTAGGAGCTCTACGAGAAAGAATGGCAGCTCCCCACGCGAGCACCAGGCCTAAAACGTCTGAAAGATTATGTCCGGCATCAGCCATCAATGCAGTTGAATTGGCAATAAAACCATAGACGAACTCAACACTAACAAAAATCATATTCAGTATGATGGCAATAACAAAAGCCCGACCATGATTATTTGGGTCGACGTGATGGTGAGAGTGGCCATTATGGTCATGGGTATGAGCATGCGTTTTTTGCGGCTGCTTTTTCTTTGCCATGGTATTATTCCTGAGGGTGTGTGTCAGATTGTACGATAGATCTGATAGATTCTATAAACTATAGTCGGAAATAATTTTAATCTGGATTAGTCACGTTGTAAGGATTTGACCTGCTGGCGCAGGTTTCTGATTTCATCCAGTAGTTCTAGTGCTAGGGCCGTGCCCGCTAAGTTAATCTCTAGGTCGTGTTGCAGCCTGACTGCTGTCTGTATGCGGATAATACAGTCTCCCGAAAATTGCCAGTAGCTAGTAGTCAACAGGGGTTCCAGCGGTTCGATAATGCCATGCTCTATCATACTGATTATCTGCTCTTCGGATAGTGAACAACAATGACATAATTGATTAAAAGAGACATGGCTGTCTTCTTCGACAATCGCACCGGATAACAAGCGGGTGATTTCATTTTTCATGTTTATACTCCCAGTTTTACGCGTGGATTAAAACTACCGGATTCTTGTTGCAATGCCTGGTATAGGGATTTCTCACGTTCATTGAGTTTATCAGGAAGTATGATTTCCAGAGTGATATAAAAATCTCCGGCAATTTTGGCGGGTATTCCGCGCCCCTTTAGGCGCATACGTTTACCGCTAGAACTAGCAGCCGGGATGGTAAGGTCGACCTTGCCGGCAGGCGTCGGTATTTGTACTTTAGCACCCAGCATCGCTTCCCAGGGAGTAATGGGCAATTCCAATGAGACATCCAGCCCTTTTACTTTGTAGTTGGGATGCGGGTTAAATTCAATTTTTAAATACAGATCCCCTGCTTTACCCTCTGCCGTACCTGGGCTACCTTGCCCTTGTAGACGAATGTTTTGACCTTCTTTGATACCCTTTGGTATTTTTATATTAAGAGTGCGGCTTTTGATTTCAGGACGACCATCTGCACCTAATACACTAGTACGCAGTGTTAGGTTACGAGATGCACCATGATAGGCATCCTCCAGGTCAATAAAAACTTTCGTATGACTATCTTCACCCCGCGTATGTCGCGCTTGATGACTACCCTGAAAGCCTCCTGTCTGTTGGCCAAAAAGGCTGGCAAAGAAATCACTAAAATCTGCTGCATTGGCTTGGTCACCTGTCTGGGTGCCGCCATGAAATTCAAATCCGGCATCCCAGTCTGGAGGTGGTTCAAACCCTGCCTGCCCTGATTTCCAGTTGGCTCCTAGTTGATCATAAACCGCTCGTTTTTTAGGGTCTTTCAAGACTTCGTAAGCTTCACCCACTTCCTTAAATTTGTCTTCAGCATCTTTTTCTTTACTAACATCAGGGTGATATTTACGCGCTAATTTACGAAAGGCACGCTTAATTTCAGCCTGTGTGGCTTCTTTGCCTATACCCATTACTTTGTAATAATCTTTGTATTCCATTATGAATAATCTCTATTATTTTACAGCCCACTAATTATCATACGTCCCAGCAATAGCTGTAATCTATAATCCATACCGTATTATCCGTGTAATACTGCCTACAAACATTGACGGTTCCTTTGACGGTCTTTTAATCAATAAACTATAGGTAATGACATGAGTCTTACAGCTATTGGTGTGTTAATCAGCGTTGAATATTTGCCACGTATCAGCGTCAGCCATTACCAAATGAAATATTTAAGCGGCTGATATATAATGAAATTTAAAATTGCTGAAACTAGAAAATTTACCGTGCTGATTAACACTTATATAAGGTATATGTGCCACTCCCTGCAAACGTCATATAGGGATAAATAGCATCAGTTGAAGCAGCGGATTTTGCAGCAGTAAAGACGTTTTGCATTTCTTGATCAAGTGAATGGTATACGTCGATTTCGTCCACAAGCGGGGTTAACATTGCCACTTGTCCAAATTCTTTGATTGTTTGTCCAGGAGCATTGATCCAGGTCCTTATTACACCATCCTCCACCCCGATACAATTTCCTGTTTCTGCATAACATACATGAACAATGTCATTAAACACTGCAACTGGTGATGGGTCTCCAGGAAATAGTTCTGGATGAAGACTAGAAATATAATCGAACACATCACCTTCAGAAATCTCAACAGACACCGATAGGGATAATGATGATAAAAGTAGTAACGTAGCTGTTTTTTTAAATAAAGACATAAATCCTCGCCGTTGTTTTGATTATTTTTAAGTGTAAATTTATTTCTCTTTGCTTCTAGATTGATTATGAAATGATAATAACTTATAGCAACTTAAATAAAAACAAGAAAAATTAATATGGATATAGGCAGATAAAATATAAGTTCTTTAGTGACAGGGATAACACCCTTTTCTACGAAACAAAACCGATGTTTTCAAGAATTTCATGTACATCTGTGCGTAACATAATTTTTCACTAACTCCGGGTGTGAAATTCATAAGCAATAATTTTATAGGTACTTATATTACCTTTTAAATTTTACGTTAATTATTACTGGGAAAGTGAACTGTTTATTGTTATGCTCAAATCAGGTCTTATTTAAGGAGAGCGCTATGCAGTACATCAGATTTTTTGCAACGATAGGTATCAACGATGTTGGTTTGGTTGGAGGGAAAAATGCCAGTCTGGGAGAGATGTATCAGAATCTAACTCAGCTAGGAGTTAACATCCCCAATGGTTTTTCAACCACGCGTGATGCTTATGATTTATTACTCGCACAAAATAATCTAGCCCAGCGTATAGATGCACTGATCAAAGACCTGGATATCGAAGATGTAGCCCAGCTCCAGTCTAGTGGTAAAGCGGTGCGTGAATTGATTCTTAATGAGCCACTGCCTGTTGAGATTGAAGTCGAAGTATCTGAGGCATATGCACAACTTTCTGCAAGCTACGAGGAACATAATATTGATGTGGCAGTGCGCTCTTCTGCCACGGCTGAAGACCTTCCCGATGCTAGCTTTGCTGGACAGCAGGAAAGCTTCTTAAATATTCGTGGTGAATTATCATTACTAATTCATGTACGTAAATGCTTTGCTTCACTGTTTACTGATCGAGCGATTAGCTATCGGCACAGTCGTGGCTTTGACTATCGCCAGATCGCACTTTGTGTGGGGATTCAGAAAATGGTACGTAGTGATCAGGCGAGTAGCGGTGTTATGTTCACCCTTGATACGCAAAGCGGTAACGACAATGTGATTATGATTAATTCTATCTTTGGGCTGGGAGAGAATATAGTCGGAGGCCGGGTAAATCCGGATGAGTTTTTTGTTTTCAAACCCACTCTAAAGGCTAATAAATCAGCGATTATCAAGCGTCAGATCGGCTCTAAAGAGATGAAAATGATCTATGATGATAAACTCAAGACGCTGAATGTTTCTACCACGCTTAATGAACGGACGCGCTTTTCGTTAAGTGATGATGAGGTGGTGACTCTGGCTCGCTATGCGCTTTTAATCGAAGCACATTACGCCATGCCGATGGATATAGAATGGGCAAAAGATACTAGTGTAGGGGAGTTCTATATAGTCCAGGCACGACCAGAAACAGTCCACTCCAAACGCTTACATGATAATAAGCCCAGTACTATCAAAAAGTACCTGATCAAAGAAGATACCTCAAAATGTACTCAGTTAGTCAAGGGCATCGCCATTGGTGAAAAAATCGGTGTCGGTGTCGTTAAAGTCATTAGTGATTTAAGTGAAGCGGCACGATTTAATGCGGGTGAAGTATTGGTCACCGGTAGTACAGACCCAGACTGGGAGCCGTTAATGAAAAAGGCGGCAGCTGTGGTTACTAATAAAGGAGGGCGGACATGCCATGCTGCCATTGTCGCCAGAGAAATTGGCGTGAGTACTATCGTGGGAACTGTGAATGCAATGAATGTGTTACAGGATGGCACTGAAGTGACTGTCTGCTGTGCCGAAGGTGAGACAGGCTATGTCTATCAGGGACGGGTTGATTTTGAGATTGAAGAAATTGCTGTGCAGAATCTCCAGGAGACGAAAACAAAATTATTTATGAATGTCGGCAATCCTGAACAGGCATTTGGTCTGGCAAGTATTCCTAACCACGGGGTAGGATTGGCACGTATGGAATTTATTATTAATAACCATATTAAAGCACACCCGATGGCGCTATATGATATGCAGCAAGGCCGCTATGTAACAGGAAGCGAGGAGATAGAGCATTTAATGCAGGGATTTGCAGATCCTGAAAGTTTTTTTGTTGATAAGCTTTCAGCAGGTATAGGCATGATTGCCGCCGCTTTTTACCCTAAACCAGTGATTGTGCGGACCAGTGATTTTAAGACCAATGAATATCAGCATATGCTTGGTGGCGAAGCATATGAACAAGATGAAGAAAATCCGATGATCGGTTTCCGTGGAGCCAGTCGCTATTATTCTGATGCATATAAAGAGGCGTTTAAATGGGAATGTGTCGCGCTAAAAAAAGTGCGTGATGAGATGGGCTTGACCAATGTTAAAGTGATGCTGCCTTTTGTTAGAACTCCGGATGAAGGTCGTCGGGTAATTGCCATCATGAACGAGATGGGTCTGGTTCAAGGGCAAAATGAACTACAGGTCTATGCCATGTGCGAGGTTCCCAGTAATGTGATTCTTGCTGATGAGTTTTTAAAGGTATTTGATGGCTATAGTATCGGTTCTAATGATCTAACTCAGCTGACTTTAGGCGTAGACCGCGATAGTACGTTGGTTGCACATATCTTCGATGAGCGTAATGAAGCTGTGAAGCGGATGCTAAAAATGGCGATCGATGCCTGTAAAAAAGAGGGGAAATATATTGGTATCTGCGGTCAGGCTCCCTCAGATTACCCTGAAATCACCGAATTTCTGGTGGAGCATGGCATTAGTTCAATTTCGCTTAACCCTGATTCGGTGTTAAAAATGCGCCAAGTGGTTGTCGAAATTGAAAAGCGGTTGGGTAAAAAGTAGTACATTTAAAATATCAGTACGGAAGATTTTTTCGTCAATTAGCAAAGAGATAGGCTCTTAAAATAAACTCGAAAACAACTGCACATCTACCCAGTCTCCTATTTTCACTTTGTCTTGATCATGCCGCAAAATAATAAAACAGTTCGCCATACTGATCGAGCTTAAGATTCCGGAGCCCTGTTTGCCTGTAGTTGTAACCTGCAATTCTCCCGTATCAGTCTGGGTCACTATGCCACGCTGAACTTCTGTTCGCCCAGGCTTTTTACGGATAGCTTCGAGACTGCGTGCTTTTATCAGGGGGGCAATTGGCTTGTCTGTGATGCCGAGCATTTTTTCCAGAGCGGGAAGTACAAACTGATAGAGCGTAATTAAAACCGCGACGGGATTACCTGGCAGGCCGAAGAACATACTTTGCTTGATCTTGCCAAAGGCGATAGGGCGGCCTGGTTTGATGGCGACTTTCCAGAAAGTAATATCACCACTGGCTTGTAATGCGGCTTTGGTAAAATCAGCCTCACCAACAGAGACGCCACCTGTGGAAATAATAACATCTGCATAACTAGCTGCTTCATTAAAGCGCTCTAATAGTTCAGCTTCTTTATCTGCAATAATGCCTAGATTAATAAGCTCAATATCAGGGCGGTCCAGGGCAGCTAGCAGGCAGTATCGATTACTATCATAAAGCCCACCGTCTGGAACAACAGATGCGATGCTATAAATTTCATTACCGGTAGAAGCAATGGCAATGCGTAATTTACGCCTTACTTTAATCTCGGTGATGCCTAGTGAAGCGAGCAAACCTATATCGGCAGGGGATAACATTTTGCCTTTTTTTAATACGCTAGTACCCTGTTGAATATCTTCTCCCGCCTGACGTACGTTTTGCCCCTTGCGATGCCGGTCATCTATTTGTATTGCATTATTAGTCATCTGGCAATGCTCTTGCATAATGACTGTATCCAGGTCTTTAGGCATAGCTGCCCCGGTCATAATCCTGATGCAATATCCAGACCGGCAACTTTCGGTCGTGAATTGTCCTGCCAGGACGGTGCTTTGAATTTTTAAACGGACGCTAGCGTTTTTAGCTGCTAAGTCACTACTGCGTATAGCGTAACCATCCACTGCAGAATTGGTATGTGGGGGAACCTGGACCGGGCTGATAATTGCTTCAGCTAGGCAACGCCCTTTGGCTTGTTCTATAGGAATTTTCTGAGTGTCTAGCACGACAGGTATTGCTGCCAATATAGTATTTTTTGCCTGATCTATATGGAGTAAGCCGGGCTCGTTAATATCAGTGCAGCTGGGTTGATTATTAATCATTTACGTGTCGAAGGGCCATTAAGTGGGAGTCCATAGTCCATAAAGCTTAAATAATACTCTAATTGGCGTAAAGCTGTGCTTTGTGCTGGATCTACCTTTGCTCTAATCAGCTTGTTACAGACCATAAAACGTTTGTGCAAAGTACTCATCTCTCCGGTGTTTAAACGATAGGCTGGCCAGTGAGTTGTATGCCCCAGCGCCGGGCTGAGTATTTCCGAGCGGATAAATTTACCGGCATTATCAAGATGACAAATCGCACAGGAAAAATTAAGCTGGCCACGCCGCTGATAAAAATAGGCTTTACCCTGCTGATATGCTGCAAGTGCAGCCTGGGAGTCGTTTGGAATGCGGGTGTTAATTTTTTGACCGCGTGAGGTATAAGCCATATAGGCTAACAGGTAACTAATTTCACCTTTGCCATAGGCAAGAGGAGTGAGCTGGTTGTCTAGCCGGCAATCATTTAGCGCACTGGCAAGCGTGACGATTTGTTGTTTTTTCTTATCCCAATAGGGATAATTTTGGGCAATGGCAATACCCTGATTTGGAAAGCAATTTGCATAACTTGAACCATTGGCAAACGGTTGCTTGAATAATACTTCACCTTCTTCAAGCGCTAACTCGTAGGGGGGGAACTCTTCGATAGCCAACCATGATTCTTTGGCATCAGGGTCGATAGCATATACACCTGCCGCATAATCAGCGAGTGGTAATTGCGGAAACAAGTGTTGATAAAAGGCACGCATTTTTTGCCTATCTTCAAACGGGTCGGCGTAGATTGAAGCACTAAATGTGATAAAAGAACAGACAATAACAACAAGAGTTGCTTGTAATCGTTTAGAAATCATCATCGAATAATATGCTCTGCTGTATCGCTATAGCCCAGATTATCTTGCCAGCTAATGCTGATGATATCTCCGGCTTGAGCCGACTTGATATGATAGGAAAAAAAAGGATTTTTTGCAATACCGGGGCCCATCTGACACTGACTCATCAGTTGGTCATTATGCTTGAAGCTTACAGTTTGTATGAAATGCGCGGGGATAAGTTCGCCGGTATCATCATCTTTACGTTTGCCTGTCTCCATCGGGTGAGCTATCAGGGTACGCACCAGGGTATAGTCAGCCAGGCGTTTACTGCGAATTTTTATTGTTGACATGTCATCCTCCGCAACCGCCCAAAGTAACTTTTACTTTTTGTCGGGTTTGGTAATATTGATTATCAGCTCGAATAACGACTATCACATCACAGGTTTCCTGCATTTTAAAACGTGCGCCTATAAAGGCATCTAATTCAGGATTTAAGCTAAATTTAGCAATCAGGGGTACCGGATTTTTTTCTGAAAAAATATACACGGTATCGACATTTTCAATGCTGCTGGTGATGGTAATGGGCACGACAGAGCCGTTTTCAGCGATGCGCGGCAATTTTAAATGGATCTTGTTCGTTTCTTTCAATGCCTGTCCAGGAAATAACTGTTTAAGCGTGCTGGCAAATGTTTGCCGGCTAAAGTCTGCTGCTGCCCAACTTGCTAACCCTGTTTTAGAAAATGCCAAAGCCATCGTATAGCCGGCTAGCGTCAGCATTTTGCCTATAAAATCACGTCGAGTTGTGGGCATAAATCATCCTGAAAAATCAGCGAGTAAAATAATGAATCGTTATTATATCGGGTATAAGGTAAGAATAAATATCTGGCAATAATATTAGACGTTAATTACTTAGTATTTCTAGAGACTAGAGACTATTATATGAGTATAAATAATATAATCCTAGAAACTGTGAGTAACTGACCTTCCAGGATAAAACAATAGACAATCATCACGGTGAGTTTGGGGAGTAGAGCATGGGATATAAAAACATTGACAGTATGCTGGATGCGGTAACGCAATATATTCGTAGTGAAATAAAAGATCAAAGTGTTGAGCAATTAACACTGTTTGCCAGACAATATTTTAGTTTTAATGCGTTTGATGAAACTGCAGATATCTCTGTAGAAGACTTGTATGGCGCGGTATTATCCCACTGGAATTTATTTCTGTATTTGCCTGATGGCAAGGTTAAAATGCATCTCTACAACCCCAGTGTGGAAGAGCATGGCTGGCAAAGTTCGCACACGGTTATTGAAGTGGTTTCACCCGACCAGGCATTTATCCTACAATCCATCACCATGGAAATTAACCGCTATGGTTTTGTTAATCAACTGGTGTTTCATCCCGTTTACTGGGTGCACAGAGATAAGTTAGGCAAGTTACTGGAGATTAGTAAAATAGAATTTTCCGGTGCAGTGCAGGAAAGTGTAATACATATAGAGATTAATCGACAAAGCGATGATAAATTAATTAAGCAACTCAAAAATAGCTTACAAAAAATTCTGATCGATGTCTGTGCTGCGACAGAAGATTGGTCAGCAAGCTTGCTGAGAATGGATTCGGCAATCTCGACACTAACAGCACAAAAGAACTGCGACCTAAAAGAATCGATTGAGTTTTTACAATGGCTAAAAGATGACCATTTTGTGTTTTTAGGCTATCGAGAGTATCGCATTATTGAACAGGATGAAGCTTATGGCTTTAGTGTTATTGAAAATACCGGGTTAGGTATACTTCGAGATAGCATCGCCAGCATTTCTGAAGCAAATTTTCTGCCGATGAGTGATGATGCCTATCAGTTACTGAATAATGATAACCCGCTGTTGATTACCAAAGCGACCAGCAAGGCCAAGGTACACCGACCCGTTTTTATGGATTATATCGGCATTAAGCAATATGATGCTGCGGGGCTGGTTAGCGGGGAAATTCGTTTCTTAGGGCTATATTCTTCATCTGCCTATTCCTGTGAGCTAAATAGTATTCCTCTGGTGCGCAGTAAAATGAAAGCGCTATTGCAACAGTCAGAATTTGTTAACAGTAGTCATACCGAAAGAGCCTTATTATTTGTTATTAATTCATTGCCCAGAGATGAATTATTTCAGGCTAATCTAGATGATTTATCAGAATGCGTGACCGGTGTGTTGCAGTTACAGGAACGCCAGCGAGTGCGTGTATTTGTACGCCATGAAGTCTATAGCCATTTTGTTTCACTGTTAGTATTTGTTCCTAGAGAACGCTACAACACAGGTTCTAGAAAAAAAATACAGGAAATTCTACTGGAGATTTTTCAGGGCAGTGACCTGGATTTCAGCGTGACACTTTCAGAGTCTATTCTGGCTAGGATCCATTTTATTATTCATAGTAAAGTTAAATACTGTATAGATTACGATGTTAAAGAAATAGAACAGCGGATTATTAGCTCATTATCTAATTGGCATGATGAATTAGAAGATGAGCTGCATTTTCAATACGGTGAAGCAGAAGCAAATAGCTATTTACAAGCCTATAAACATGGCTTTTCTGCCGCTTATCGAGAGGCTGTTTCTGCCCGTACGGCATTGCTAGATTTAAAACGCCTGGAGCAAATTGAGCGGGATAACTTATCAGTCTTGGGTTTTTTATATAGCCCGCTCACAGCGAGTGGCCAAAAGCAGCTTTATTTTAAACTCTATTGCTTTGGTCACATAGCCTCGCTTTCGCGCAGTCTGCCTATGCTGGAAAATATGGGGGTAAAAGTCTGTAGTGAACACCCCTATGAAATTAATAAACATAACCAGAATAAACCCTTCTGGATTCACGATTTTGGTCTTACCTATGCGTATGTAGATCAACTTAATCTTGAAGTTTTAAAGCCACGATTTCAAGAGGCATTTGAGCAATGCTGGCTGGGACGTGTCGAAAATGATGGCTTTAATGCATTGGTCATCAGTGCGAGTCTGTCATGGCAAGATATCAATATACTAAGAGCCCTGTATTTTTACCTGCGTCAAATTGGCATTACTTTCAGCCAAAGCTATGTTGAATGTACCCTGGTAAATAATACGAGCGTTGTCACGTTGCTGATTAATCTATTTTACCAGCGCTTCAGCTGTAATTCTGAAAATGAAAATACAGTTGCACAAGAGTCTGAGCAATTGACAGCAGATATTGAAATGCAGATTGACCAGGTCAAATCTCTGGATGAAGATCGTATACTCCGACGCTACCTGAATTTGATATTAGCAGCAGAGCGAAGTAATTTTTTTAAAAATGCGGTTGACGAGCAGGGCGTTCCCTATTTATCGATTAAATTTAATTCTGCCAGGGTCAATGAAATACCCTCGCCGGTGCCGTATTATGAGGTTTTTGTCTATTCTCCGCGTATGGAAGGCATACACTTACGCGGTGGAGCAGTTGCCAGAGGAGGCTTACGCTGGTCTGACCGGCGGGAAGATTTTAGAACAGAAGTGTTAGGGCTGATGAAAGCCCAGATGACTAAAAACTCGGTCATAGTCCCGACAGGCGCGAAGGGCGGATTTGTGGTTAAGTCAGTGACTACTAAAGAAGCAATGGCTACCGAAGGGGTTGCCTGCTACCGTTTGTTAATACGCGGCTTACTGGATATTACCGATAACTATGCTGTCAATGAGGTGATCAAGCCGGAGCAGGTTAATTGCTATGATCAGGACGACCCTTATCTGGTCGTGGCTGCGGATAAGGGCACGGCAAGTTTTTCGGATTATGCCAATGAACTATCTTTACATTATAACTACTGGCTGGGTGATGCATTTGCTTCGGGCGGATCGGCTGGATATGATCATAAAAAGATGGGTATTACTGCACGCGGTGCCTGGGTGTCTGTGCAACATCATTTTGCCAGTTTAGGTATAGATATCCAGAAAAAAACCTTTAGCGTCGTAGGTATCGGCAGCATGGAGGGCGATGTGTTTGGCAATGGGCTGCTGCTCTCCAATAAAATAAAATTGATCGCAGCGTTTAACCATGAATCTATATTCTTGGACCCTAACCCACATGCTGAGAATAGCTTTCAGGAACGGCAGCGATTATTTCACCTTATTAAAAGTAAATGGACTGATTATGAGCCAGGCTTTATTTCTAAGGGTGGAGGCGTATATTCGCGGCATGATAAAACGGTCATTTTAAGTAATGAAATAAAGGAAGCACTGGCTATTAATCAGACACAGCTAACACCGAATGAATTAATCAAGGCAATATTATCTGCGCCGGTAGACTTGCTCTGGAATGGCGGTATAGGCACTTATGTTAAAGCGGATGCCGAGTTAAATAGTGAAGTGGGCGATCGGGTCAATGATTCCTTGCGCATTAATGGTGGACAATTACGGTGCAAAATCGTTGCAGAAGGAGGGAATCTGGGCTTTACCCAGTTAGGGCGTATTGAATATGCACTGCATGGTGGCTGTATCAATACCGATTCAATTGATAATTCAGCAGGTGTTGATTGCTCGGATCATGAGGTTAATATAAAAATCCTGTTAAATAATTTGGTATTACAGGGTGACTTGACGGCAAAACAACGCGACAAGTTACTGGAAAGTATGACTGATCAGGTTGCTGACCTAGTACTAAGTAATAACCATCAGCAAAACCATGCAATCAGCATGATCCAGAAAGAATCCATTATCGAATTATCCGGCTTAAAACAATTGATTATTACGCTGGAGAGTAGAGCAAATTTAGACTGTGTACTGGAAAAACTTCCCAATGATAAAGTATTACAGGCGCGCAAGATTTCAGGCAAAGGTATGACACGCCCTGAAATATCAGTATTACTGGCGTACACCAAACAATTGTTAAAAACAGACTTACTATCTGAATCCAGGTGTATTAACCTGAACCTTTATCAGCACGTTCTGGTAGATTATTTTCCGACCCAGTTACATAGCGCTTATGCAGAGCAAATACAACAGCATCGCCTGGGTAAGGAAATTGTTGCTAATCAGTTAATTAATAGCTTGGTAAACAGGCTGGGAATCGTATTCCCGCATCGATTTATGCAAGAGTTAAATTGTAGCGTTGCCGAACTGGTTAATACCTATAATCTGGTCTGTCGCGTGTTTGAAATAGATGCCATCTGGAAAATGCAAAATGAGCAGGAGAGTAATGTCAGTGCACAAGTGCGGGAAGAAATTAAGTTGAATATCAGAAGGTGGGTCGAGCGCGCCATGTATTGGTTTGTGCATAACGAGTCCAAGGATGAATTAGCAGAGCATTATGTAACCAGCATCGAAGAATTAGATCAGGGCTTGAGTGGGTTAATTACAAAAACTGAGCAAAAGATGCTTGATCAGGCGGTTGATAAACTGATTCAGTCAGGTGTTAGTGCGTCATTGGCATTGAAGATTGCCCAGAGCGATGCCTTATTTGCTTGTTTAAATGCTATAAAAGTACAAAAGAAAAGTAAGTATTCACTTGCTGAAGTGACTAAAGGACTATTTTTTCAAGCGGAAGTACTCAATTTATATTGGTTGTATCAACAGATATTGGTATTGCCCAAAGAATCGGCCTGGGAAGCCTTATCTCGTCGCGCTATGATTGAAGAGTTTAATCAGGTCAGCTGCGTATTGCTGCAAAGTGTACTCGCTGAAGAAGAACATAACATTGCCAGCAAACTAGAAGCCTGGCAGAAAAATAACAGTGCTACATTTGAGCGTTATATGGCTCTGGTGCAAACGTTACAAGCTGATGATAGCGTACAATTAGAAAAGATCGTGGTCATTTTAGGGGCTAGCTGGAATTTAACGGTATATGGCAATTAGCGGGTAGGCAATCATGAAAGTTTTATTAATTACCCCACCGATGACCCAGCTCAATACACCATATCCCGCAACGGCGTATTTAACCGGCTTTTTAAAGTTACACGGTTATGAGGTAGCGCAACGTGATTTAGCGATAGATCTGATACTTAATATCCTATCCCGCCAGGGCCTGGAACCGCTATTTGAGAAAATTGAAGAGAATTACGCCGATATTGATGACCAAGATTTACCCGATAGTATTTATCATTTTTTAGCCCATTATGCAGACTATTATCAATGTATCGATGCGGTTATCAACTTTTTACAGGGCAAAGATCCCAGTTTAGCTTTACGTATCGCATCGCGCCGGTTTTTACCTGAAGGCCCGCAATTTGAAACGTTGTATCAGATGGAAGAGAACAACAGTGAGGTTTTAACCCAGGCTTTTGGCTTACTGGGCGTACAGGATAAGGCGAAATATTTAGCCACTTTATTTATCAATGATATCGCTGCCGTTATTAAGGAAGGTGTCGATGCGCATTTTGAAATTTCGCGTTATGCAGAGAGACTGGCAGCGTCCAATCCTCAGTTTGATGATTTATATAATGCATTACATTCCACTGAATCACTGTATACCGAGACAATCATTGCGCAATTTATGCAGCAATACATAGACGCAGAAAAACCTGATGTACTGGGTATCAGCGTACCGTTTCCAGGGAATATGCTAGGCGCATTACAGGCGGCTAAATACTGCAAGCAATATGCACCGCATATTAAAATAGTGTTGGGTGGCGGCTTTGTAAATACCGAGTTACGCGCCTTAAAAGAGCCGCGCTTATTTGAGACAATCGACTATGTATGTCTGGATGATGGTGAGCGGCCGTTATTAACGCTATTAGAGAATCTACAGGGAAAAAATAGTACGTTATTTAGAACTTATCTTCTGGAAGCAGGGCAGGTGATTTTTAAAACTACTACAGATCTACACGATATCGCGCAAAAAAATGTCGGCACGCCCGACTACATGGGACTACCAATTGACCGATACTTGTCATTATGCGAAATGCTAAATCCCATGCATCGGATCTGGAGTGATGGCCGCTGGAATAAAATCACCATAGCTCATGGCTGCTACTGGGCGAAATGCAGCTTTTGTGATATTAGCCTGGATTATATCGCTAACTATGATGATGCAGGTGCTGATATTACCGTGCAGCGCATCAAAACCCTGGTCGCTGAAACAGGACAGACGGGCTTTCATTTTGTCGATGAAGCAGCACCTCCTAAAGCATTATTTGCTCTGGCTAAAAAACTAATAGAGCAAGATATCGTGATTACCTGGTGGGGGAATATACGCTTTGAAAAAACTTTTACCGCTGAAAAATGCCAATTACTGGCTGACTCGGGTTGTATCGCCATCAGTGGTGGTTTAGAAGTGGCATCAGATAGGTTGTTAGCCTTAATGCAAAAAGGAGTGAGTGTAGCCCAGGTAGCCAAAATAACCAAAGCCTTTGCTGATGCCGGTATATTAGTCCATGCCTATTTGATGTACGGCTTCCCCAGTCAGACCGAACAGGAAACTGTAGATGCTTTGGAATATGTCCGGCAACTTATGCAGCATGGCTGTATCCAATCTGCCTACTGGCATCGCTTTGCCGCCACGATACATAGTCCGGTCGGACTTAATCCTGCTGAGTTCGGTGTGGAACTAATCGCCAATAAAAATGTATTATTTGCTGAAAATGATATCGCTTATATCGATTCGGTACTGACCAATCATGAAATGCTGGGGCTAGGCTTGAAAAAAGCTTTGTACAATTATATGCACAATACAGGTTTTGAGTATCCTGCTTCGTTCTGGTTTGCTAATAAGGTTCCGGAAAGCTGTATTGCAGAGGATTATATTGAGGGGTGTTTGTATTAACGAACCAGAGTTTAGTAACTAGACTCTGGTTTGAAGTTACTTAAAATGTTTGCCCGATTTACAGGCCTGTGTTTTTCAAGGAAGTTGTCGCCTAAATTATTGAGGAGCCTCTTTATTACGCCCGTGCAACAAAGACAAAGTTTACTCAATGTGGCTAAAAAACCTACAGGAATACTTGACCATTACAGATTATTTAGGCTTGATTGCTACAAATATATTTCCAGCTAGAAACCCAGAGTGGCAAACTATCCCTCCGAAATGGGAAGAAAATTCCAAAGAATTTTTTGGATATAGTAGGGTAACTTCATGATGCATCTGGAAATATAGTCAAATCTCATTAAGAACTGATTAGAAAAGTAAGGTTTAAACTTTGAGCATGAAATCAACCTTTCGACTTTAAGTGGATAGTATTCATAAATAACCTTGGATCTTCAATTTTATCCAGCATTGAAATATCCGGCAAACAATCGTCATCGACATAGTCAACAAAATTGGCTGCCGAATCAAAAACTAAGATATCCAACGCTAACCTATCCAATCCGTATAGACCACGGTGGATCATATCAGCCGAAAAAAGTAACAAGTCGCCCGCAGCTAACTTAATTTTCTTACCGGTAGAGAGACTTTCACTACTCACTCGTCCATTTTTTTCTTGTCGCACATCAAATTCTTCATCACTATCCCACCGCTTATGCGTTCCTGGAACTAGCTCCATTCCGAGCTCATCAAATAAAGGGACTCGAAGATGTAATACTTGAGTGTCATGAATGACTTTTTTTTGCACTTCAACGTCATGATCATATTGACAGTCTCGATGCCAGAAATCTTTTTGTTGAGGATTAACTGGGTTGAAAAATAATTGGGTATTCATAAAAGCTGGATTATCCGATATAACGGAATCGACAACATTCATTATTTTTTTTGAACTGATAAAATTAAAAAACATCACCCGATCATCGAACTCTAAGTACTTACTTCCGGTAATTAAAGAAGAATTGAACGCTTCCTGCTGATAGAAATCAGCATTGTCATGTTTCCATAACTCATGAAATTTTAAAATGACTTTTCTAAGTGATGAAATTTCAGCCGCATTGAAATAATTTCTAATTACAAAGTAACCTTGATCATCATAATTGCTATTCAATTGACTTCGATTGACTACCATTGTCTCCACTTTATTATAAAAATAATTGGGTTCATTTTTTTTATTATCATATGAATCATATTGCTTAACTATCGGGTTTTACGACGTTACTACAAGCTGAGGGGTGAGTATCTGTTCTTTTGTAATATTAGTAATTGAGACTTCATATTGCTGCATCGTGCTGCAAAACCAGATTTGTTGAAAAAAGTAATACCAGAGTTTGAGGCTAGTCTTAGTTTCATTATTGTTGTTTCTTTTTTGTTTTAAAACCCTAATACGTATAGTAAGGAGAAAATGTTACAGCAATGTAAAAAAAGATTCGTAGCAACTCTGCGTAGTTAAACAAGAAGCTTATGTTGCGTTATTTATTCTCAAGGGATAGAACGCCACTGATTATCAATCATCCCTTGCATGGGTTGGTAGTTAATTTTATAGGACATTTTTTGACAGTTTTCTATCCAGTAGCCTAAGTATAGCCAGTCTAAGCCAAGTGATTTGGCATGCTCGACTTGCCATAGTACGGCATAGACACCCAGGCTTCGGGAAGAATATTTTGGGTCAAAAAAAGTATATACAGCAGAGAGTGCATTATCTAGCAAATCAACAACGGCAATACCTGCTAATTCATTATTACAGGAGAATTCGACAAACAGGGTGTTACACCAGTGACTACTTAAAAAACTGATGTAGTTTTCTTTAGTGGTTTTCGACATTTCTCCATCTGGGTGACGGCTGCGTTGATAAAGTTGATAGAGATCATAGTGTACTTGTTCAAATTTAGCGGGTTTGATATTGACTTGAATGTCAGAATTCTTTTTTAAGGTTCGGCGTTGTTGCCGTGAAGGGCTAAACTTATCGACAGCTAAGCGTGCAGGTATGCACTTTTGGCAAGTGGAGCAGTAGGGTTGATAAACATGACTGCCACTACGTCTAAACCCCTGGCTAATCAATTGTGAATAATGCTGACTATTAAGAGAAAAATCAGGGTGTATGTAGGCAAATTGTGCACTAAGGCCATCTAAATAGCTGCATTCGTGAGGATTATCTAGATATAAGGGAATTGAAATCATTGTTGCCAAGCTGTGGCGGAGGGTTGACGCTGGTGATATTGCTGGAGTAATGCAGAAAAACGCTGGCGTGTTATTTCTTCTGCCCCGAGGCTTACCAAGTGTGGTGTGTGAACCTGGCAATCTATTATCTGATAGCCCCAGAGGGAGAGCTGCTTAATCAAGCTGACAAAAGCGACCTTTGAGGCATCAGTTTGGGTATGGAACATGGATTCACCAAAAAAAACCTGGCCGACTGCTAGTCCGTATAAGCCACCGACCAGTTTATTGTCCTGCCATGCTTCTATTGAATGCGCGTAGCCTTCCTGATATAGGCGTATATAGGCGGTCTGCATCTCTGGGCATAGCCAGGTTCCGGTTTCTTTCGACCTAGGGTCAGCACAGGCTTTTATTACTTCGGTAAATGCAGTATCAATGCTGATCTGGAAAACTTGCCTGCGTAACGTTTTATGTAAGCTTTTGGAAATATGTAATTGTTCAGGAAAAATAACTAGGCGAGGGTCAGGTGACCACCATAAAATAGGATCTTCATCACTATACCAGGGGAATATTCCCTGGCTGTAAGCGTTAATAATACGCTGCGTTGATAAACAACCACCCACTGCTAACAATCCATCAGGGTCACTTAGAGCGAGCGCAACAGGAGGAAAGGCTTGGTCTGCCTGATTAGGATCAAGATGTGTCAGCATGAGTAAGTGTAGAAATTAATTTTTGACCATTATATAGGGCTTAGGTTCGACCACAATATTATTCAACATTAATTCGTAATCCGTATGGAGCTAGCGAAACACGGGATCGATTAATTGAAGTATATGTGAAACAGTAATATTGTAGAGAGGGCTTTAGTCCGACACCTTTTGAAACATAGCGGACTAAAGTCCTCTCTACAAGTAAGTTGCTTCACTTTTAATCATATCCGTAGAATAGAAAAGAGAGGTATTTTTTTGAGGAATATGCTATATTCACTATTAGTAATGAGAATGATTATTAATTAGATAAATGTTTACTCTTAATAGGAGAGATAAATGGACATGAGAATATTCGACCTAAAAGATTTAGCCATCGGTGATAAAGGGCGTGTAACAGGTTTTAGCAAGCAAGGGAAAGCCTATAGGAAACGTTTGTTAGCGATGGGCTTAACCCCTGGAACCGAATTTTCTATTGTACGGTTTGCACCGCTCGGAGATCCAGTGGAAATTGCTTTACGCGGGTTTTCATTGACTTTACGCAAAAATGAAGCGGATATTTTAAGTATAGAGAAGATTTAATGCAGATTGATTTTACAGTTGCTGTTGTCGGTAACCCTAACTGCGGCAAGACAACACTTTTTAATGCCCTGACGGGCGCACGCCAGCACGTTGGCAACTGGCCGGGTGTGACAGTTGAAAAGAAAACGGGTGACTATGCATACCAGGATAAGCTGGTTGAAATCGTTGATTTACCAGGAACTTATTCCTTAGAGGCAGATAGCGAAATTTCGCTGGATGAACGTATTGCCAGAGATTATGTTGCTTCTAGAGAAGCTGATTTAATCATTAATATTCTGGATGCTTCCAATATAGAACGTAATTTGTATTTGACTTCACAGTTAATAGAAATGCGTGTGCCGATGATTGTTGTCCTGAATATGATGGATGTCGTTGCACAACGGGGTCTGGAAATTGATATACAGCAATTGTCGCAACAGCTAGCTTGTCCGGTTATCCCGGTTTCTGCTTCTATACGACAGGGCATTAAGCTGCTAAAAAATAGTATTAATCTTGCGGCAGTAGAACAACCCATACCTCATTTAGATATTGAATATCATCCACAAATTGAACAGGCGATCAGTACTTTATCTAAAGACTTGCAAGCAATAGCGGCTACCCATCATTGCGATACGCGCTGGTTATCCGTGCGTTTATTAGAAAGAGATACCCTGGCACAGAAGATTGCTGGTACGGACTATGTTCACCATGCAGCCGTTCTGGAGCAGACGATTGAAGAGACTACGGATGATGAAGTGGATATCTTAGCGGCTGATGCGCGCTATGGTTTTGTTAATAAAATCAGCCAGAGTTGCGTTAATAAAATACATGAAATCAGTCGTAGTATGACTAATAAGATTGATCAATGGGTGTTGAATCGTTATTTAGGTATTCCCATTTTTCTATTAATGATGTATTTGATGTTTATGATCACTATTAATATTGGCAGTGCCTTTATTGATTTTTTTGATCAAGTCGCCGGAGCCGTCTTTGTTGATGGCTTTGCAGTGCTGCTAAACGCACTGGCTATACCGGAATGGTTAGTGGTCTTATTAGCGGATGGCGCGGGAGGAGGAGTACAGGTTGTCGCTACTTTTATTCCTATTATCGGCTTTTTGTTTCTGGTCTTGTCTTTACTGGAAGATTCAGGCTATATGGCGCGTGCGGCATTTGTTGTAGACCGTTTTATGCGCATGGTCGGTTTGCCAGGCAAATCTTTTGTCCCGATGATCGTGGGCTTTGGTTGTAATGTGCCTGCGATTATGGCGACTCGTACTCTGGAAAGCCAGCGCGATAGAATATTGACCAATATTATGAACCCGTTTATGTCTTGCGGAGCGCGATTGCCTGTTTATGCTTTATTTGCAGCAGCCTTCTTTCCCGTTGGTGGGCAGAATCTGGTGTTTGCTTTATATGTTTTTGGCATAATGGTGGCGGTTTTTACCGGATTGATTATGCGCCATACCTTGTTTAAAGGTGAATCCATGCCGTTTATTATGGAGTTACCGAATTATCATTTACCAACCGTGCAAAGTATCGCTATACGCACCTGGGATCGGTTAAAAACCTTCCTGGTTAATGCCGGTAAGGTGATCGTCCCGATGGTGCTGGTGCTTAATTTTTTAAACTCTCTGGGAACCGATGGCTCTTTTGGTAAAGAGAATTCGCAACAATCGGTACTCAGTGAAATAGGACGCACCCTAGTCCCTGCATTCCAGCCTATGGGGATTCGTGAAGATAACTGGCCAGCGACAGTTGGTATTTTTACAGGAATATTGGCTAAAGAAGCCGTAGTCGGCACCTTAGATGCTTTATATACGCAACTTGCCTTGGATGGTGTTGAGCAACAAGAAACTAAATTTAATTTACAGCAAAGCTTAATCGATGCAACGCTGACTATTCCTGAAAACCTAATGGCAGTGGCGGATAATCTGCTCGACCCCTTAGGGCTTAATATTGGTGATGTAAGCGATATGCAGTCTGCTGCTGCCGAGCAGGAAGTCAGTCATGGGACATTTGGAGAGATGCAAGCGCGTTTTGATGGTCAGGCGGGGGCATTTGCCTATCTGTTATTTATCTTATTGTATGCGCCCTGTGTTGCGGCAACAGCCGCAATTCAGCGAGAAACAGGTACCAAGTGGGCGATATTTGTGGTTTCCTGGACTACCGGGATAGCCTATATGACAGCCACTGTTTTCTATCAACTGGCAACCTATACTCAGCATCGGGAAAGCTCACTGCTCTGGGTTACCAGTTTAATCATGATGTTTTGTAGTGTTATTTTTGCTTTCTGGTTGGCTGGCAAAGCAGAGTTAAGAAGAGACGTCGCATGATTTTATCCGAGTTACGCGATTATCTAAAACAGCAGCACCGTCTTTCTTTGCTGGAAATGGCTAATCATTTTGATATTGAGGCCGATGCATTACGTGGTATGCTACGTAAATGGGTTAGTAAAGGCAAGGTCAAGCAACTTGATCTCGGGGCTTCCTGCGGTACGGGTTGTTGTAAATGTGACCCTGCTATGACTGAGCTTTATGAATGGGTGGATAAAGTTTAGAAGCGCTGAATTTCGATGATCAATTAATTAAGTAGAAGTAAAAAAGCTGCTGCTTTTTTTTAATGTCAGTAGTAGCTAAAGCTATTACACTCCTTTTTTTCAATGTTGCTGAACTAAAACAAAAAACTGGGCTAAGCTAACACTATTATCTAAATAATAGAGGATTTTAATGGCAGAGCAGCAATCCAGTATTTTAATCGGAATTCTCACTGAAGTGAGAGGCGATGGCATGAAAGCGCGTGTTGTTGATAAATACGCAACAGAAACTCCCTTACTGACCATTGGTAACGAGTAAATGTATCGGCTCCTATGTCGTTATTCGTCAGGCTAATATAGCGGTTTTGGCAATGGTGTTCAAAGTGCACGAAGAAGATCGTTTTGAACAGGGCAAGCATCTTTCTGATCGGTTCTTTTCTTTCATTCCAGTTGGTGAATTAAAGCCAGATGAAACCTTTATTCGTGGGGTTCGCCATTACCCAACCCCCAGTGCTAAAATTTATGCCGTGGGTCTTACTGAAATCAATGCTATTTTTTCTCAATTTAGAAGTTATGAGTTCTTTATAGGCCAGTTTTCTGCACATAAAGATTATCATTTAAGTCTGGATCCTCGTGCGCTGTTTAGCCGGACAAACAGGTTTTGGTAAGTCGTGGACTGTGACCAGCCTAATCCAGCGCACTATTAAAACCATGCCGAAGAGTCATTTGATTTTGCTGGATTTACATGGTGAATATTGCTGGGAAGATGAGGCTGGCAATATTCAATCTGCCTTTCCAGATAAATCCGTCAACTATGTCGAGGTAACTAAGCTGGAAATGCCTTACTGGATGATGACTTATGCTGAGTTAATCGATTTATTTATTGACCGTGCGGCGTCTATTCAGATGGTGTTTATGCGCGAGGTATTACAGTAATTAAAGCGTGAATCTGCCAGAGAACTCGGTCTAGGTGTCGTGTCAGTTGATACACCGGTTTATTTTTCCTTAGCTGAGATGTACCGGCAATTTAAAAATGCTAATGAAGAACGCAAAGACTTTGGTAAGGTAACCGGCGCATTATTTGGTCAGTTTGATGGATTTTTAGTGCGTATGCAAAGCCGTTTCAATGATGTGCGATATGACTTTTTATTGAAGCCTAAAAAACGTAATAAATCAGAAACAATGGCGGACTTATTACGTGAATTTATCGGTATAGGTAAGCGAAAATCTAATGTAACGGTAATTGATTTAAGTGCGATTCCCACCGATGTAAGACCTGCAGTTTTTGCTCAAGTAGGAAGGCTGGTATTTGAATTTAATTACTGGAATCCAAGACGACGTGAATTTCCTATCATTTTAATCTGTGAAGAAGCACAAGCCTAGATCCCAAAAGAAAAGAATAGCCAATATGAAGGTACCAAGCGCCAGATGGAGCGTATTGCCAAAGAAGGGCGGAAATACGGAGTTTTGATAGGAGTTGTCAGTCAAAGACCTACGGAGCTCTCAGAAACCATGTTGGCACAGTGTAGTTCGTTTATTTGTTTACGTACGACAAACCAGGATGACTAGGACTATATCAGAGGTCTGGTACCTGAGGCAGAAGGCAATTTGGTGGATATATTGGCTTCATTAGGTCGAGGTGAAGCATTAATTTTAGGTGAAACGGCACCGTTACCTACACGGGTACAAATATATAAGCCCGACCCTGAGCCTAAGAGTAATGATGTTGATTATTTTACTAGTTGGCGCGAAGGGGGTGATGATATTGATATCGATTAAATAGTACACTTGTGGCGTACTCAGACACATAAATAGGAATTTCATAACTGGCAATAAACTGATGTAGAGCGAAGCGTTAGCCCGCCTTTATCGATCAGTGGACATTGACAGGGAAGAACAGTTTATTAGGTTATTTTACGGAGCAAAAGTTTAAAATATGGATCAGCCAAATCACAGTGATAAATCAACTTCTGATGCGAATGACATAAGTCATGGTATTCAAGCCGTTCATTCCGATAAAAACATGTTAATACATGTCGCTATAAAATTTATTTTATTGTTTATCATTATCTTCAGTTTTGATTTTCTGATAGAGTTAATGTTGATGGCATTGGATCTTTTTTTTGAAATGATTCATTTACTGATTGAGATTATCGAGGAATTGCTAGAATCAGTTTTAGAAGAGACTTTGCCGACTAGTAAACATCAAAATGAAGTAATTATTGTTAATTTCGCAATGATCGTTGTTTTGTTTGGCCTGTACAAACTATTTCATGGCGTAAGATTTGTTTATCTTCTCAAGAGGTATATTAAGGCTGATTGGCTTAGATATACAAAGCGTAAATCGCTAGACTGGAAGGTGCTCTCTTTAGTTAGTAAAATTAAATTGGTTACGGCTTATTGCGTAGGATTTAGCCTCATATTTTATCTAGTCTTTTAACATACGCTGCCAGCTATGGAGAGCGAACGCGAGGGCTGGTAGTCTCCAGAAGGCGTAGGGCCGTTGTTTTGTCGGAATCGGAGCGTTAGCGTAGGTGGAGACAAAATAAAAGGCATTCCGAAACGCCGTCCAGTCANCCGAAGGCATTAGCGGTCGCGTTAAGTTTTTGCCGCTTGCTTGGGCTGGGATGCCCAAAACAAGCTTTCGCAAAAATAGCGACTCCCCGTTGCCTGCTTTAAAGTTAATGAAAATCCTGCTCATCTTCCTGATAGCAAGTTTTTTAAATGCCTGTGCTGAGCAAGCAACTCGGCCAGGAAGCCTGACCTCCACCTGTGTATTTCCCAATAAGTAAGTAGCACCGGGATGGGTTTGTGGGCAGCCAGATAATGTTATTAAAGCTGGAGCCGATAAGTACCATCAAAGGGATTAGTACTGCAACAGTTGTAGGTGCTGAACAATACCGCCAATGAAATTGGGCCAGAAGGTAGAGCATATATGTTATTAGGCCTAGATGGAAATAGCAGTAGCACTTTACTGGAGAGTACCATAAAAACCAGTATGCAACAGGATCAGGCTTTATGGCAAAAATTTAAAGGTAGTAAATCATTCGCTGATTTAGCTGCTAATATTGCTTCTAATGAAAGATTAGAGCAATAAATAATCAAAAGGAAACAGAGGGCAACTGAGCTTCGGTTTTTTCTGTAGTTAGTTCCCCTAATAAAATTATTGTATATCGTGTACTGTTACTAAGAGTAATTAATAAAATGAAAAAAATCGCTTTACTTATTTGTCTTAACTGGCTGTTAGCCGGCTGTAGTGGTTTTGCCAATAAACAAGAGCCAGCTCCTGTGTATGGCAAAAGTGGTGCAAAGGATCGCTCCACAAGTAATAAGCAAGCGGATCAAACGGCACTGCTTAAAGGGGTGCAAGATTCGGTTATTCTTAAGCAGCAGGAACTTGCTGTTAAATCACAGGCGCTTTCATCATCATCTTTTTCTGTCGTTGTCGCACTGCTTACAGAAGCGGATGATAGTTATAAACAGGGTAATTTGGATGAGTCGGTAGCTACTATTGAGCGTGCATTACACATAGAGCCACGCAATCCTTTTTTGCTGTATAAATTAGCCGCTTTACGATTAGAGCAAAGGCAGCCTGATCTGGCTGAAAATCTGGCAAAAAAATCTGCATTATTAGCGGAAGGAAATGCAAGTTTAAAAAAACAGAACTGGTTATTGATTGCAGAGGCCCGTGATCAAAAAGGTAATCAGGCTGGAGCCAAAGCAGCAAGAAACAAAGCGAGTAAATTCTAGGATATAGTGTGGGACGTTACATTATGCAAGCATGGCAAGCGGTCATCAGGCAGATTGAACAGGCAACCGAGGAAAATTTTAATTGTCAAAAAGTCATCGCCATGCATGGCGGTGATATTAATCAGGTCTATCAGTTGCAAGGCGCGGAGAAAAGTTACTTCGTAAAACTTAATCGCGCCGAGTTACTGGTCATGTTTGAAGTAGAAGCATTGGGCCTGCAGGAATTGGCGCAAACTAAAACATTACGCATACCGGAAACTATTTGCTATGGCATTAATGGTAGTCATGCGTTTTTAGTACTGGAATATGTCGCATTAAAATCAGCAAATTCGACCACGCAGCGGCAGTTAGGCAAACAATTGGTACAGCTACATCAAACTAGGCAAGACTATTTTGGCTGGCATCATGATAATTTTATAGGCAGTCATACGCAGAAAAATACTAGAGCAGGAGATTGGGTCACATTCTGGCAAAATCAGCGCTTGCAAGCACAGCTGCAAATGGCTGCAGATAATGGATATACAGGAAAAGTACAGCAATTAGGTGAGCAGCTTTATCATTATATCCCCGATTTTTTTTCCTCCTATCAGCCACAGGCTTCATTACTACATGGTGATTTATGGTCAGGCAATGCTGCGTCAGATTCCTCTGGGCATGCGATTATCTATGATCCCGCCTGTTATTATGGGGACCGCGAGGCTGATATAGCCATGACAGAACTATTTGGTGGCTTTGGGACAGATTTTTATGCCGCTTATAATGAACATTGGGCTTTAGATGCTGATTATAAAGCCCGTAAGACTTTATATAACTTATATCATATTCTCAATCACCTGAATCTATTCGGTAGCGGTTATTTACGTCAGGCAGAAGCAATGATGCAGCAACTGATAAGTGAATGTAGTTAAAATATTAGTTGTCAGTCTACTATCGGTGGATTACTGATAAGCAAAAAAAACGACTGCTAACCTGAAAAGGTTAGCAGTCGTCATTGTAGCTGAATAAAATTAAATTACTCTGCTGCTGGTATTACTTCAATTGTTTCAGTTACAGTATCAGATGTTGGCGTAACTTCTTCAGTGACTGTTTCAACAACTGTAGCCACAGGTGCAGGCTCTGTTACAGGAACAAGTATTTCAACTTGTGCGCTACTAAGCAATGAATCAAGGTAATTAGTCAGTTTTTCTCTTTGTACTAATGGCTCTAACTGCGCTTTAACTGCTTCAAATGGAGGCGGAGTCTGTACTCTAATATCTTCAAGAATAATGATATGCCAGCCAAACTGTGTTTGAACAGGTGTTTTTGTATATTTTCCTTTTTCTAGTTGCGCGACAGCTTCTGAAAAAGGAGCAACCATTTGCTTAGGACCGAACCAACCTAAATCTCCACCCTGAGTATTAGACGGGCCCGTTGAATTTTCTTTAGCCAATGTTGCGAAATCAGCACCTTTATCAAGCTTAGCAATAATCGCTACTGCTTCTGGTTCATCTTTAACCAGGATATGGCGTGCTTTATACTCTGTACCACCAGCAGTATCAGCGATTTGCTTGTCATATGCAGCTTTTAAATCAGCATCAGTCACCGGATTTGATTTGATATAGTCTTCTACAGCAAGTTGAGATAATACTGAAGCTCTCATCATTGCCAGGCGTTCTACTGTTTCAGGTGTTTGATCCAGGCCTTTGCTTTGCGCTTCCTGAACTAGCAATTCTGTTTTAATCAACTGATCAATCAGTTTGTCTTTTGGATAGTTCTGGCCTTTAACGCGTTCACTGACTTCTTTAGTTAGAGTATCTAGAGCTGATTTACTGATATATTGCCCGTTTACCACGATTGCAGCATCTTCTTTCTGGATGTTTGGCGTTGCAGCATTATTGGTATTTTGCTGGCAGCCTGTTACAAATATTGTGCTGGCAAGTAAAAATGGAATTGCTTTAAGTTTCATAAATGTAATCCTTTAGTTTGACTCGGTTGGTGTGAAAGCTTCTATACCCAGAGCGTGGATTTCTTGCTTCATTAAATCACCCAGGGCTTTATAAATTAATTGGTGACGCTGTACCAGTGTTTTCCCCGTAAAGGCATCGGATACAATCGTTACATGATAATGTCCACCTCCACTTTGAGTGCCAGCATGCCCGGCATGAGCCTGGCTGTTATCGGCTATTTCAAGGCGTTCGGGTGCTAAGGCAGCGCTTAGTTTTGATTTAATTAAATCGATAGTCATTGTGGGAATACTTGTTTAAAGGGCTTAACGGAAACATGTGCATAGACGCCAGCAGCTACATAAGAGTCAGCGTCGGCCCAGTCTTTGGCTGCTTCCAGGCTGGAAAATTCTGCAATAACCAGGCTACCAGTAAAACCGGCATCTCCAGGTGTATTGCTGTCTATAGCTGGATGCGGTCCTGCAATAACCAGACGACCTTCATCCTGTAAGTTTTGCAAGCGCAGTATATGAGCCGGGCGTACAGACATTCTTCTGTCCAGACTGTCTGCAACATCTTCACTTAAAATGGCATATAGCATGATATTTATTCCTCTGCTTCAGAATCTGATACGTTTTCAGGATCAGGCATATAGCGATACATGAAAACAACCTGTAACAAAATAAACACAGCCATTAACGCAGGCACACCAAAGGTTTTAAAATTTACCCAGGCTTCGGTGTCGTAATTAAACATTACATAGATATTGATACAGCCTACACTGATAAAGAATAGGGCCCAGACAAAATTTAAAATGGACCAGACCTTGCCGGGAAGTTCAATATTTTCCCCCATCATTTTTTCGATAATGGTCTTTTTTCCAATAAAGTGACTGCCGAGTAATACTCCGCCAAATAGCCATTCTATAATGGTGAGTTTCCATTTGATAAATTGCTCGTCTTGTAAATATAGCGTTGCTCCGCCCATAGTCACCATTAAGCCTAAAGTAACCCACTGCATAGTCTCAACTTTTTTGTGTCTGAACCAGTTATAGGTAACCTGGATAATGGTAGCGACAATCACCACACCCGTGGCAACGTATAAGTCATAGTTTTTATAAGCAATAAAAAACAGGACGATGGGGAAGAAATCAAAAAGTATTTTATTCATGAAAAAAGAAGTGGGGACTAGAAAGTAAAAATCAATACTTTTAACGGGTATATGCTATAAATTGATTGATATAGGTTAGTTTTACTAGACAAATAATTTCGTAATTGTAGATGTTTTTTTTACTTTTGTACATGAACTATCAAGGCTTTCTGCTAGAATAAATTGTTTATTTAGGGGTAATGATGGACGCTAATATACAAACACAGCTAGAAGCAGCTGCTTTTAGACAATTAGTCGCGCATTTACAAGCGCATACCGAAGTACAAAATATTGATCTAATGAATCTGGCTGATTTTTGTCGTAACTGTCTGGCCAAATGGTACCTGGCTGCAGCAGAAGCTAACGATGTGCCTATGGATTATGATGCGGCGCGAGAATATGTTTATGGCATGGCATACAATGATTGGAAAGATCAGTTTCATAAACCGGCTACAGCAGAGCAACTCGAACTATTTGAAAGCAAAAAAGGGGCTTAGTTTCATGGATGATAGCCAGTTTGATGCTATGTTTTCGGGGGTAATAGGCGAGGAATATGAGACTCTAAAATTAATTTGCCCTTTGGCAACTAAGATGAGTCAACTTGTCGGCATGACTGTACAAGAATATGCTGACACTCATCCAGGTCAGGTGCTTTCTGTGTTGGAATTAGGCGGTGGTACCGGAATTACTACTCTGGCAATTCTAAACGCGAGTGACGCAGTTAATGTTATGTCGGTTGATAGTGAGCCTACTATGCAGAGCCAGGCAAAAAAGAGTCTAATGCAATGGGCGAAGCAAGGGCGCCTTTTGTTTGATGGAAGGGATGCCTTAACGGCATTAAAAAATACCCCTGATGCCAGCATCGATCTTATGGCTTCCGCGTATACCCTGCATAATTTTCTAGATACTTATCGTGCAGAAGTCATCACTGAGATTTTTCGTGTGCTAAAACCAGGTGGGCAATTTATTAATGGTGATCGTTATGGTCTGGATGATATTTCAGACCATACCCGCCTTCTGCAAAATGATATAGCCGGGTATTTTGATGTGCTGGTAAGACTTAAAAAGTTTGCTGTGTTGCAGCACTGGATTGTACATTTATTTGCTGATGAATCAGAAAATCATGTTATGCGTGAGTCGTTCTCTTTACAACAGTTAAAACAAGCTTGCTTTAAAGAAATTAATCTAAGCCATCGCTGTGAAGGCAATGCCCTGGTAACAGCGGTAAAATAATGGCCCTTGTAAAGCATGGCTTTAGCCCGCTTTTTTAACAGACTTTTAATAACTGGCGGACATAAAGTCCCATGTTACGTTGGAAATTATCCATAGCGGACTGAAGTCCGCTCTACGAAATATAAGCTATGATCATTTTATGGACTGATGCGCTGATTTATATATTGATTGCGATTGTCACCCTGCTATTTTTTAGTTTACGCGGCAAACAACACTTTGTACGCCCGTGGAAAAAAATTTCGCATAACAGAACAGCAATGGTTGCACTGGTTTTTTTAGTGTTTTTTTTAGTCATCGGCCTGCTGGATTCAATACATTTTAGACCCACAAATAGTCAGAATAATGACATTATCAGTGTACTGGATTACTGGGTCAATCCGATACGATTAAAGCAAGAAAAAAGCTATTCAGCGCCTTTCTCAGCTAATCTATATAGTAAAGAATTGATCATGAATTCAGGGCAGGCTCCTTATTGGGGTTACCCCCGCTTAGAATATGGCGGTAGGCATTTAAGTGATGTTCAGGCACAGAAAGCGGGTGATATTTTAGCCAAAGCCACCCTAGGTTTTTTGAAAGGAACCGCTGTTATTTTTATCCTTTTTTATGCCTATCATTTATTATGGCAACGCACATTTTTTAGTAATAAAGCCGTTAACACGATTTTTGCGACTCTTTTTTTCCTGGTGAGTAGTAGTTATATGTTACTGGAACTCACTACTTATTATCATGTGATGGGTACCGATAAAGTAGGTGAAGATGTTTTTTATCAGACCATAAAAAGTATCCGCACCGGGCTGGTTATTGGGTCATTAACTACGTTGATTATGTTGCCACTGGCAATAGTATTTGGTATTTTAGCTGGATTTTTTCGTGGCTGGGTGGATGATATTATTCAATATATCTATACCACTCTAAACTCGATCCCCGGCGTGTTATTAATTGCCGCTTCGATCCTGATGGTTCAAGTGTATATGGCGAATCATCAGGAACAATTTACCAGCCTGGTGGCACGCGCTGATATGCGCCTGTTATTTCTCTGCTTAATCCTGGGCGTAACCAGTTGGACAGGGCTTTGTCGTATGCTGCGCGCAGAAACCTTAAAAATACGCGAAATGGAATATGTCCAGGCCGCACAGGCTTTAGGCGTACCCCGCCGGGTGATTTTATATCGCCATATTTTACCTAATGTGATGCATATCGTATTAATCTCAGTGGTTCTGGATTTTAGCTCTTTGGTGCTGGCTGAAGCGGTACTTTCTTATGTCAATATCGGTGTGGACCCAACTACTTATAGCTGGGGTAACATGATTAATGGTGCGCGGCTGGAAATGGCGCGTGAACCGGTCGTATGGTGGTCACTCGCGGCATCATTTCTGTTTATGTTTACCCTGGTGCTTGCAGCTAATTTATTTGCTGATAGCGTCAGAGACGCGTTTGACCCTAGACGCGTTCAATCATGAATATGCCTCTATTAACCGTTGAGAACCTACAATTAAGTTTCGCTGATGAGCGTGTGATTAAAGGTGTCAGCTTTAATATTTATAAAGGTGAGACGTTTGCCTTAGTCGGTGAATCGGGTTCCGGAAAATCATTAGCGGCGCTTTCAGTTATTCGCCTACACCCCGCTCAGGCAACACTACAGGCTGATAGCATACAGTTTGCCGAGATTGATATATTGCGTACGCCGGAAGCTGAATTATGTACCGTTCGTGGGCAGCGTGTGGCTATGATCTTTCAGGATCCGATGAGCTCTCTTAATCCGGTAATGAGTATCGGGCAGCAAATTGCAGAAACCATACAACTGCATTTTTCTCTCACTAAAAGGCTATGTACTGCAAAAGTTCTGCAACTATTAGAGCAGGTCGGTATCCCTGATGCATCGCGACGTATCAACGAATATCCGCACCAGTTATCAGGTGGCCAACGGCAGCGTGTGATGATCGCCATTGCTCTGGCAGGCGAACCAGATTTACTCATTGCCGATGAGCCGACCACGGCGCTGGATGTCACCATTCAGGCGCAGATATTACAATTATTAAAGAACATACAACAAGAAAATGGTATGGCCTTATGGCTCATCAGTCATGATCTTGCCCTGGTATCGAATATGGCTGACCGGGTTGCGGTCATGCAATCCGGGCGTATCGTCGAAGCCGCTGACAATAATCAGATCTTTAGCCATGCCCAGCATCAGTATACGCAGACATTACTCGATGCTTTACCCGATATAAATTACTCTGCAGAACATGAAAAATTACCAACACCTACCATTCTTAAATTAACCGGCTTTAAAGTATATTACCCGATTAGAAAAGGCTTGTTTAAGCGCGTTGTTGATCATGTCAAAGCCGTCGATGATGTCAGTTTTACCTTGCAAGTCGGTAAGACATTAGCCCTGGTGGGTGAATCTGGTTGTGGCAAAACCAGCCTGGGCAAGGGTTTATTAAACCTGATTCCCAGTACAGCAGGACAAGTTGAGTTTGCAGGTGTTGATTTGGCATCACTCTCTAAAGAAGAGCTACGCGCACAACGATCAGCCATGCAGATTGTCTTTCAGGATCCTTTTGCGGCAATGAACCCGCGTATGCTGATTCTGGATATTATTGCCGAAGGCATTCGGACTTTACAGCCTGATATTGATACGCAAGAGTGCATTACTATCGTGTCAGCTTTATTAAAACAAGTGGGGTTGGATGAAACGGCTTTATATCGCTATCCGCATGAATTTTCTGGCGGTCAGAAACAGCGTATCTGTATCGCAAGAGCCCTGGCAGTTAAACCCAGGTTAATAGTCTGTGACGAACCCACCTCTGCGTTAGATGTATCGGTACAAAAGCAGATTATTGAACTATTAAAACATTTGCAAAAAACCGAAAATATCAGTTACTTGTTTATCACCCATGACCTTGCCGTCGTTGCTGAAATTGCTGATGAAATTGCCGTGATGTATCAGGGTAAAATTGTCGAATATGGAACTGTCGATCAAGTATTAAGACATGCGAAACACCCGTATACACAAAAATTATTAAGTGCTGTGCCGGTGCTGATGCAGTAGCAAAAAAGAGAACATGAAATTAAGTTTTCAACATGCCTGAAAATGGGGTCTTTAGCCCTGTGGTTGATGGCGTGGCTAAAGACCCCTCAAGCGTGCTGGCTGCTAGATAATAATATGATGTTTTCACCGTTAACATCGTTGTCGCAAATTGTTGCCCGCCCGATGCTAGCAGGCTCATTTGGTACGACGCTATCAAGTTTTGTGTTTTTATTAATGTGCCGTTTTAAACTTGCCATACTTTAATAACATTAGTGGTAAGAGCAGTAAATTTAATAACGTTGACGATACCAGTCCACCAATAATAATGGCTGCCATCGGCCCCATAATTTCTAATCCGGGGTTATCGCTATTAAAAGCAATCGGGGCCATAGCCAATGCAGTCACTAATGCCGTCATTAATATCGAAGGTAAGCGCTCTTGCGCTCCTTTTAAAGCCGTAGCCAGATTCCATGGCATTGCTTCTTGCTCTACCAGATACTGGTAATGGGATAGCAACATAATACTATTGCGCACGGTGATACCAAATAGGGTAATAAAGCCAATAATAGAACCTATAGAGAGAGTGGCATCCATGATAATAACGGCGATCATGCCGCCTATCAGTGAAAATGGGATATTGAGCAGGGTAATGGCTACGTGACGTAGATTCTGGATCGCAATATAGATAAATATCAGCACACCAATACTGGCGAGTAGTGCATGCAATATCAGCTTTTGTTTGGCTTGAGTCTGCTCCACTGCCGCACCGGTAAATTCTGGATAGATATTATCTGTAAAGTTAATAGATTCGGTGACCCGTGTTTTAAGTTCCTGCATAAACGCCGCCATATCTCGATTAACTACATTACAGGTAACACTCTGCCGGCGTTGCGCATTCTGATGCAGGATATTGTACCGTCCAGCATGATGCTTAATATCAACTAATTCACCAAGATTAATCAACTTACCTGCCAGTGTTCTAACAGGGAGTTGCTCTATCGATAAAGGCAGTTGACGCAAATCGGGTCTCAAGGTGACACTGATATTGTAACTACTGTTGCCTTGTAACTGTTTGCCAACGATTTGCCCGGCATATGCTGCCTGAATCGTTTGTAACACTTCTGCAGCAGGCACTCCCCAGAATTTTAGTTTTTCCTGATTCAGCTGTATTTGTATCAGCGGCGTACCGGGAGGGGAGCGTAATTGTATATCGGTTGCTCCCGGGATAGTTTGCATAAGTGCTGCTACTTGTTGTGCTTTTTTATCCAGCAGGTTTAAATCACTGCCATAAATATTGACTACGACCGGCGAGGTATAACCAGAAATGGTTTCATCAACACGCTCGATTAGAAAGGTATTGGCTTCAAATAACAGTCCTGGAAAACTGGACAGAATGCCCCGGAGTTGCTGTAAAACTTTTTGCTGCTCAGTACCTGAAAGAGGTTTCAGACGTACTTCATATTCGCTGTAATGACTGCCATAGGTATCTGCGCCACGTTCTGCCCGTCCTGCCCATTGTGAAACAGATTCAATCTCCTCTATCTGCCTGAATTGTGCGCTGACTTGGATGCCCTGACGTATCGATTCTTGCAGCGATGTACCCGGAATGCTGGTGGTGTGGACTATATAATGTCCCTCGCGCAATTCAGGCAAGAATTTATGGCCCAGCGTAGCAAAGCGCATCACGGCGAGTAATGAAAACACCAGGCAGGCAATGATAATCAGTTTGAAATGCGCTGAGATAGCTTTTAACAGGCGAGTATACAGTGGGTTTAGATAGGCAATAACAGGCGGCGTGCCAGTGAGCTGTATATCTTTGCTGAGTAACACGTAGCAAAGCGCAGGTGTGAGCGATAATGCGACTAGTAAAGACATTAAAATGGCGAGTATATAGGAATAACCCAGAGGTGCAAATAACCTGCCAGCAACACCTTCCAGGGTTAATAAAGGAACGAAAACCAGGGCAACAATAAAACTCGCATAGACAACAGAACTACGCACCTCCATGGATGCCTGATAAACGATTTGATGACTGGGCTCAGGATTGGCTAATAGACGGTTTTCACGTAGGCGGCGGAATATATTTTCAGTATCGATAATGGCATCATCGACGACTTCTCCCAGCGCAATGGCAAGACCACCGAGCACCATGATATTGAGATTAATCTTTAATTCTAGTAAGACTAATATTGCGCTGATTAGGGAGAGTGGAATGGCGATAGCGGAAATAAAGGCGGTACGCAGATTATATAAAAATAAATATAAAATGATGACGACAAATAAACCACCTAAAAGTAGATGGCTGGAAAGGTTATGGACTGAGGTTTTAATATAATCAGCGGGTTTAAATAAGTGTGCGTAAAAGTCAATGTGCTGTTCTGCAAATAAGGGCTCAAATTCGCTTAAGGTACTTTCTACCGCATTGGAAACGGTGAGGGTATTGGCATTAAACTGACCAATCACCATCATGACGATCCCCGGCTTGCCCATAACTTGAGCAGCACCAATAGGCGGTTCTGCTGCATATTGAATATGGGCTATATCGCTTAATAACAGCGTGGTGTTGTCTCTGTATTGGATAATACTCTGGCGTAATTGTTCTGGAGTCGTTGCCAGTCCCGTGACTTGAAGCGTAAAGCGCTGATTGCTATTTTCAATAAACCCGCTACCTTGTAAATTTCCGTTTTGCGAAACGGCGGTAATAACTTCGTTAATGGAAATATTATGCTGCTGTAACTTAAGTGGATCTAGCTGGATTTGTAGTTGCCGGATATCACCGCCAAAAATATTGACATCGGCGACGCCATGTACCGATAAGATGCGCGGTACGATCATCTTATCGACTAAATCACGCAGCTGCATCAGGTCTTTATGTTCAGAGCTTAGCCCTATTGTTAACACAGTCGCCGATGATGAGGTTAATGGCACTGGAATAGGTGTATGTACGCCTGCAGGTAATTGTGTCGCAATGCTGGAAAGTCGCTCGGTAACCAGTTGACGATTACGATAAATATCACTACCTTCGGCAAATATTGCGGTGACGATAGACAAACCCTGTATCGATTCAGAGCGTGTCGATTGTAAACTCATTAATCCGCTGAGTGCTAGTTCTATACGCTGAGTAACTAGTACTTCGACTTGTTCGGCTGAATAGCCCGGGGATTCGGCTTGAATAATGATTTGCTTAGGAGCAAAATCAGGAAAGATATCTAAGCCGGCATTAGCACAGCGGTAGCTGCCATAGACTAATATCAGTACGGCAATAGCGATAACAATGCCATAAAAGCGTATGGAAAATCTGACTAAATGTGCAAGCATAGTGAAATCAGTTGTTTTTCAAGGGGTGAGTTGGAAGTCGAATTTGTTCCATAAGTTGTAAATACATTTACCATAAAGGACATGAAGGTAATGAAGAAAAAAACTAGGCTACTGGCATACATAATGTCTTCACTGTTCTTGAATCCACGCAAAGAATCACAAGTATGAGTAGTGATATCTTCATGCTCTTCATGGTAGTAATGTAGTTTTTAGCTGAATATTAATCATCATCTTCAGCAGGAATCTGTCCACTGAATTCTTCTGATAGTAGCATTTGCGCCCCTATACTAACCAGCCTATCACCTGCTTGTAATTCTGTATCGATAAAATAGGCATCAGAGTGGATGAATTTTTTCTCAGTGATTTTTATGCGAGTAAACTGCTCATCATTATCTTGTTGTTGAAGATAAACAAATACCTGACCCAAATGCCAGACTAATGCTGAGGCTGGAATAATAACGCCGGATAATTTTTGCTGGCTAACGGGGAGCCAAGCAACAACACGCTGATGATGTCCTTGTACAGTCTGGTCACTTAAATAAAAAAATGGCGTGCCAGCTTGTTGCTGATTATTTTCATGTAAGGGTGCGGTGCTAATAAGACTAGCGGAATGTGCTTTTTCACGTAGACCAAAAGGCTGAATAAAAATGGTTTTGCTGGGGGAGGCTATCTGCTTAGGTAGATATACAAGGTACAGCGGTTTTTTTAAGGCATTCAGCATAGAATCGGCTGAAGATTCATCTAAAAACCAACGGCTTAATTCATTGCCCCATTTTATCTTCGCATATAACCGGGTATCCGTTGTTTGTAGTCGAGCAGTATTAAATTGCACCTGATTAATCTTTAGCTGAACTTGCTGCTCGCGTAATTTACGCGTGGAAACTGCTTGATCTCGTTGCAGGGATTGTAAACGCAGGACATTTCTCTGGCTTTGTTGCAGTTGAATATTTGCTGATTGCTGCTCTGCTCTTACGCTTAAATAATCTTTACGAATTTTAAATAATGGAGCAAGGTCTACACTTACAGCAAATGTTTCAATTTCAGGGTTAAACTGGTTAGTGCGTAACTCCAGTATTTCTATACCGCTTGAGAGCTGGCTTGCGCCATTAATGCTAACACTAAAATCAGCATGACTAGAGGCGTGCTCATTGCTATCACCATCGTCGTTATCTGCAATACTATTTTGCCAAAATAGAGAAAGAAGCAGTAAAAATATGCATTGTACTGGCAAAGATTTAGACATAATGACTGTGCAAGATAAGTCTGAGTGCGATAAATATAAATTATTATAAAGTATTCGCTTTAATATTAGCTGTGATTAGGAAAATTTAGGATAAAATAGTTGACTAGCAAACAAACAACCGAATAATAATTAAAAAAACGAAGGTGAAACCAGCATGAGCCAAAATCCTGAAGAACTAAAGTATGCAGTCACTCACGAATGGGTGAGGTTGGAAGTAGATAATATTATTAAAGTGGGCATTACGGATTTTGCCCAGGAAGAGTTAGGTGACTTGGTTTATATAGAATTACCTGAAGTTGGTCGTGTATTAGCTATAGAAGAGCAATGCGCGGTAGTTGAATCGGTTAAAACGGCATCGGACTTGTTTAGTCCTGTTGCAGGCGAGGTTGTTGCTATTAACGAAACCTTAGGCGATGCACCAGAACAGGTTAATGACGACGCATTTAACACCTGGTTATTTAGCTTAAGAATAAAGAATGCTGATGAGTTAGATAGATTATTAGATGCAGAAGATTATGAGCAGGCAATCTCATAATTGCCAGCTAAACCTAAAAAAACACATAACGAACTTTAAAACTATCCACATAATCTGTGTATAACTATGGGGATAATTTGCAATAAACTAGGTTAAGTGACTGTAATTATTACAGTTTTGTTAATTTGATTAAATAATATACATTTATATAAATCAGATGCTTACGGTGTATTTAATTTTTGAATTAGCGGAAAGTTTATTATAGTTTCTACTTGACAGGAGTGTGTGGGAAATGGAAGGACAGGTTTAAAGCGTATTATCAATGCACTCTTTTTTCAATGGCAGGATTTAAATCCGTCTGGAAACATGAAAAATCCTTCAGACAAGAGTCGGTGTTACTACTGGTCACATCGCCCTTAGCCTTGTGGATAACAGATAATAATACAGAACGGTTTTTATTGATCGGTAGTGTGTAGTGGGTGTGCTCCTGGTTGAACTCTTAAATTCAACTGTGGAAGTCGCGATAGATAGAATAGGCTTCGAACATCACGAACTATCAGGTCGGGCAAAAGATATAGGTTCGGCAACGGTTATGTTATCTTTAACCTTGGCGGCGTTTACCTGGGCATTAATTTTAATTTAGATAGGAAATAATATATGAGTGCATTGATTTGTGGGTCTATGGCCTACGATACTATTATGGTTTTTCACGATAAATTTAAAAACCATATTCTTCCTGAAAAAGTGCATATGTTGAATGTGTCTTTTTTAGTGCCAGCGATCCGCAGGGAATTTGGTGGCTGTGCGGGTAATATAGCGTATAACCTAAAATTATTAGGCGAGCAGCCTAAAATTATGGCAACAGTCGGTCATGATTTTGAACCCTATGCGCAGTGGTTGAGTCAATGCAAAATCTCATGTGAATATATTAGCAAGTTAGATGCGCATTACACAGGACAGGCTTATATCACAACCGATGAAGATGATAACCAGATTACCGCATTTCATCCGGGAGCCATGAATGAGTCACATACTAACTCGATTCCTCAGGATGCCGGCATAGAGGTCGGTATTGTTTCTCCTGATGGTAAATTAGGGATGCAGCAGCACGCACAAGAATTTGTCGAGGCAGATATTCCTTTTATATTTGACCCGGGCCAAGGGATGCCAATGTTCAGTGGTGACGAATTACTGGAGTTACTTGGTTTGGCGACCTGGGCGACCTTTAATGACTATGAGTCTGAATTAATGCAGGAGCGAACCGGCTTGTCATTAGAGCAGATTGCCGAGCAAGTTGAGGCTTTGGTCATTACTTTAGGTGGTGCAGGCTCTAAGATTTATACGCAAGGGCAGTGTATAGATATTCCATCGGCACAGGCAAAAAAGTTAAGTGATCCTACCGGTTGCGGTGATGCTTATCGTGCCGGACTCTTGTACGGCATCATGAATGAATATGACTGGCCAACGACAGGTCGTATTGCTTCCTTACTGGGCTCAATCAAAATAGAGCATCATGGTACGCAGAATCATTATTTCAGCATAGAGCAATTCAAAGCACGCTACCTAGATAGTTTTGGTGAGTCGTTTTAATTTTCTATACCGTAGGCTGGGTTAGATTTTTTTTGCGAAGCAATAAAAACGTAACCCAGAAAAAACGTACGTAGATATGAAAAATTCCGGATTACGTTATCTGCACTTCACTTGCTAATCTAACCCAGCCTACAAATGATTTATAGCATCCAACTACTGGATGCTTGTAACTAAAAAATATGTTGAATAGCTGTACAACTAAATATATAAAACCAATCAAATTTTCTGCTTCACTTTTAGTGACAGTACTGACTCTTTTGTGTCTATCAGTTGCAGCTGCACATGGTGTCGATGCGAATACTCAGCAGTTTCTACAGAATAATAATGGTCTGGCAATTGGACCATTTTTATATATCGGTGCCAAGCATATGCTCACCGGCTATGACCATTTGTTATTTCTAGTCGGGGTAATTTTCTTTTTATTTCGTACCCGTGATATTGTCGTCTATGTCAGCCTATTTACCTTAGGACACAGTTTAACCCTGTTCTTTGGTGTATTGGAAAATATCTCGGTCAATGCCTATATTATTGATGCAGTTATCGGCCTGACTGTGGTTTATAAAGGCTTTGATAATCTAGGTGGATTTCAACGGTTATTTGCCCATCAACCAAATACAAAAATAGCCGTGCTGATTTTTGGGTTATTTCATGGTCTGGGTCTGGCGACAAAATTGCAGGATTTTGATCTTCCTCAACAAGACTTGTGGAAAAATTTGCTAGCATTTAATGTTGGTGTCGAGATAGGTCAAATTCTGGCTTTACTGTTTATATTATTGCTGCTCAATTTTTGGCGACGCTATAATAGTTATCTAAGTTTTGCAGTGCTGACTAATACTCTATTAATGGCTGCTGGGCTAGTATTGTGTGGCTATCAAATGGCCGGTTATTTTTTAACTACCTAAGACTTATGAATGAAGTAATTGTCCCCGTTCAATCCTTGAAAACACTGATTATTAGCATGGTCTGTGCAATTCTGCTGGCTTTTTTTATACTGATTGCCTTTGTCGCACCCGCTGAATATGGTATAGATCCAACCGGTCTGGGTACGGAACTGGGGCTAACTGAGTTAGCCCCGTCTACACAAGTAAATACCAAAGCTGTGCTGGCATGCCCGGTAGGTAATCAACAATCAGACTGGCAAGATATTGTTATCATTACAGTCCCCGAAAAATCAGGCCTGGAATATAAATTCTATATACAAGAGGACGCTGAAATCGCCTATGAATGGTCGAGTGATAGCTCGGACTTGTACTATGATTTTCATGGCGAACCGGCAGGTGATCAAACCGGCTATTTTAAATCTTACCGGGAGTCAACGGCGAGTCAATCTAATGGTTTACTAACGACACCGTTTACAGGAATCCATGGCTGGTACTGGAGAAATGATAGCAATCATGCGGTACAAATCACCTTAAAAACCAGAGGGCAGTATCAAGTTAAAGGTCTGATTTAAAACAATGGGGAGTAGGCTAAAGCCTACTCCCCATTGTTTTATTGTTTATGTTAAAATCACACTTTTTCACACGCTAGCGATTTTGAATTCAGCAAAAAATAGATAGAGAGAAAACATGGCAGGACATAGTAAGTGGGCCAATATTAAGCACCGTAAAGCAGGTCAGGATGCGAAGCGGGGGAAATTATTTACCAAAGTTATTCGCGAGATCACGGTTGCGGCTAAGGCTGGTGGTGCAGATCCAGCCAGTAATCCAGGCTTGCGCTCCGCGATTGATAAGGCACTAGGCGCGAATATGAAGCGCGATACCATCGATAACACGGTTAAAAAAGCAACCGGTGCTATGGAAGGCGTAAATTACGAAGAAGTGCGTTATGAAGGCTATGGATCTGGCGGCATTGCGGTGTTAGTTGATTGTTTAACAGATAACCGTAACCGTACCGTCGCAGAAGTGCGTCATGCTTTTACAAAAGCAGGGGGTAACCTGGGCACCGATGGTTCCGTTGCCTATATGTTTAATAAGGTAGGCATTATCAGCTATGCCAGCGGTGTGGATGAAGATACCTTAATGGAAGCCGCGTTAGAAGCGGGTGCTGAAGATGTAATCAGCAATGATGATGGCTCCATGGATGTCATGACGGCTTGGGAAGAGTACCTCGATGTCAAAGAAGCAATGGTCACTGCAGGCTATGAATCCGAAGGTGGAGAAGTTACCATGCAGGCAGAGATTTTGAACCAGCTGGATGC